>Ga0157364_1001127_pt1 | contig 21750 bp, 13 predicted proteins | sample AttsexASBM2_FD_111476 | JGI IMG/M metagenome (GOLD analysis project Ga0157364, IMG submission 111476) | Fungus gardens microbial communities from leaf cutter ant in Ribeirão Preto, State of São Paulo, Brazil - Atta sexdens ASBM2 | ecosystem: Host-associated > Fungi > Mycelium > Unclassified ...
CCTTCTAGACTCTAAGTCCTTCCAGACCGCTCTAGACTCTATCACATGACTTCCAGGTCACATGCCTATCTCCTAACTCTTTGTCCGTTGTAGACTAATAATTATCTAAGGTCCTAACCCTAATCCTAGTCCAAAGTCTGTCCGCACTCTCGTACTATAACATAATGGTTTATATGCAAGCTATTTCTGTTATATGATCAAAACTTGTACCTGATGGAGCTATCATCTGTCACAGTAGATGTCAGGCTAATTTTAAAAGATAACTAGTTATGCCACTATATTGATATGCTTATATCTCTATAAATACTGATTACTATATTGTAAGGAGATTAGTCTTACTAGAAAAGTTGTAAGTGCTTGGAAACTCCAGATGATATTTGGATAATGTATTATACTGTTACATTACTTGTTATAGCTCAAAACCCTTAGAGTTAGATTAAGAGGTAACCTTGTATTAGGTAACACAAGAGAACTTGATAGAGAGCTCTTTACAAAGTAATCTACCTTATATACCTATCCACATGGTCCATGCTAGCTGCTGTGCATCCTACCCTAAAGTACCATGTGTAAGACATGAGGTCAACATGTGGTGTACATATTATATGATGTCACTTCTTCTAGAACCTTCTACCTCCTTTTATGTATCATGTGACTTGTCACTGTCACTGTCACTGTGTCATGTGACTGAGTGATGTTGTCACTAACCCTAACCCTAAGTTCTAAAAATAGAAAAATGAAAGATAAATCAAAAATAAAATAAAAGTGAAAAAGAAGATAAAAAGGAACTAAGTCCACTTTCTGTAATCTTGACACTACTACTATATATACTATAGTAGGATGATCTAAGTACATAGTCTGTGCACTTGACCAATCAATATCTACAACTATAATTAACTAAATAACTATAATACTACTATAGCAGACTAGACAACAGAAATCAGAATAAGATAAAGACAGTTATCAGTTCATCAGAAGCTAGTCTAGATAATGACCAGCCTAGGAGTGTAACTAAGTCTCTATAGAGTGAATCTGGACTTATAGTATTGCCAATATCCTCTAACAATAGCCCCCATTTGGAGCTTTTCAGTGTAACTTTGTCAAAGTTGAAAGCAGTAGACTTCATTTATTCTTCTTTTGATTTATATTCCTCTTTTCTATTTTTAGAACTTAGAAGAGGGTTAGAGTGACAGTCACATCACATGATATGGTCATAGTGACAAGCACAAGTCACATGACTCACAGAAAAACATAGAAGGTTCAGAAAGGATGATATTATACCATGTGTAAAACACATGTTAACCTTGAGGCAAAACACATGGCTGTTTAGGGTAGGCTAGGAGTAGTTAGCACAGACTAGGAGGTTTTGGTATATAAGGTAGACAATCCTGTACAGAGCTCTCTATTGAGTTCTCTTGTGTAACCCAATACAAGGTTCATTTGCTTGTCCAATGCTAAGGGCTTGAGTTTGTAACAAACTTAGCTTGTTGTCATATGCCAAGTCTATCTGTTCAGAAGATACATCTCTGTAGTGATAATGTCTCCTCAAACATCCATGACACAAGCCTGTTTTCTATAATGACCATCCTTTTTACAGTATATCTCTATAATAGTAATGCAACAATCTGGATATCCAGTTTTCCATGACAGAAATACTCCTATCCAACTCAGTCTTCTATGGCAGAGTCCTTCTATCTTACTCCTGTCAGTATCTTACTGCTAAAACTCCAAGCATTTTCTATATCTCATACTCATATATAAGACTAGTAGTTATATTGTAATTTGCTAGTCTAATGATAAACTTTTATTGAACTTGATCTCTAGTGTTCAACAGTGACATACTAATCAGCACTCACTTTTATCTCAGACTTTATTTATTCATCTGAAGTTGTGACCATATAGCAAACAGATAGCATAGCACATAAGCTGAAGCCAAGGTCATTCCACAAGTTCATGTCATCAAGCACAGAGTTTACACACTCCATACATTACTGAGCCAACCCTGTAGACTTTTGCCCTTTAGTGTGAACTGCATCTAATACTTGTGAGAATTAATCTACTGCCTGTAATACTATATTATATGATTTAGACTGTGATATGTGTACAACTACATCTAGCCCATCCTAAAGGCTATATGTTGTTTATAAGGTCAACATATAATAACCATATATTAAGCATAGTCCATACTTGAAGAAGATAAAATTCCAAAGAGATTAGTAGAGTTTTGACTGTAACTTGTGACTATAATTGTTATAATCCTAAGCTTGGCTCAGGTTGCAACTAAGGCAAAGACTTGAGAAAGAATGAAGAAGATAATTAATTGGTAAAGTATAAAAATACAGGACTGTATCTACTACTATATATATCTAGTGATTATAAGGAATAAGTAAGGTACTCTTGAGGAAATAATGAAGAGGGAATAAGGAGAACATAAGGCAATCTTTACTACTATATGAGATGCTGACTGATATAATATGAGAAACATACAAGGTGCAGTAAATATGAGTCAGAAGTGAAACAAACCCTAATATATGTATATATTTGAGTCAAGATAGATATGAAGTGAGCACCTGTAACATATAAGGTATTGATTATAAAAATACTTCTATTTTAGTGTTCATATTCTTATGAATCCATCAAGGTTAAATTCTCAACCACATATGTTGTTACTATCTTTTTGGTAGGTCCTATAATAAGCTGTTTTTGTATGGAGTTAGCTATAAAGAATGGTTTGTACAGTAGTCCTCATATATAAATAGATATTCCTCAATGACTAATGTCTGTATTATGTTTCTGCTGCAAGAATTGATGTGATGTTTTTCTAATACATTTTATTCTTTTCTCCATTTGTTTGAATAGTTTTATAATGATTTGGAGAAGTGAATGGTATGGTTTTGACAGGTGATTGCAGTGATTTCAATGCTTTTTCCAGATTATTGATTTTGTCTTATAACATTTGGATATCTGGAGGTAGTGTTTTGCTTGAAATAGATGTCAATATATTATAGGGTTTGTATAGCAACACTTCTTTATCTTGAATAATGCTTTCTTTTTTCTTTCCTTTGTCCATGATTATTGGCTGTAGTATGTCTCAATATGAATCTTGGTATGTATTTTGTAATGTCTTGATATGTTTATCTACTGCTTCCTCTCCTTTTCCTTTGTATTGATCCAATTCATTGGCTAATAGAACCTGGATAGGGTGGGCTTATTATTCCATATCTCTATGAATTATATTTCTCAGTTCTTTGGTTATACTGTAGATGTCTTTCCTGATTTGTATTCTATAAGTTTCTCCTACTTATAGTAATGTGATTTCAATATCTACTAGCTAATTGTTTGTTATGTCTGTTAGCTTGATAATATTCTGGATTTGAAGTTGTATATCTGCTATATGTCAGGAGTACAGTATGAAGTATATATATAGTACCAGCCAGATGTTAAAGCTAAGCTTGACATTGTGCACTTTTAGTGTAACTGGTTCAGTGGCTAGTCTGTTTCTAACACTATAGTTTTTAATCCTTGAATTATTTTGTGGTATTTCTTCATTTAATCCTTATTTTCTTTGTTTAAGATCATAATAAGATCCATGTTGTTGACTGTACAAGCAATGTAGGGATTGGGAAAGGTAAGGGCAGTTGCAAATTGGTAAGACATGTCTAGTTTTCTTGATTGTTTATGTTGCTTTGAGATGTTGATTTGGAGTTTTATTCCCCTCTTTTATAGGTTTTGTCTTGAAAGCTTTTCCAAATAATCTTGAATCACCTCTTTAGCATATGACAGCTCTATTACTTTTATTCATTGATCATACTCATTTTCATAACCCTTCCAGTGAACTAAGAATTATGTGCTATATTCATGTTTTCTGTAATTCTATACTTCTTCTACTTTATATTCTTCATCTTCATTAATATTGTCTGGTGGTAGTGCAGTTTTTATATATTGTTCTTTGAATTTGGGTTCCCTATATTATGTCAACAAGTCTTCATTAAACATATTGTGTATTGCTTATGCTTTTAGTAACTTTAACTGAAACACTCCTTAGTCAATGTTCTTTGTAATTTTAAAAGGTCTGTATCTTTTCTGGTCTAGTGTTACAATCAATACCTCAAGGATGCAACATGGAGAAGGGCTAAGGGTAATAACGACATAATTGGCTGTGCTAAAGTAGTCTCAGTCAGCACCTCATGTAGTAGATGCTCTATCCTTGCTTTCTCCTCATATACTATGACTCGTTTGCCTTATGGACTACAAACTGCTTCCTCATGTCATTCTTATATATATATATAGCATAGATACCATCTTGTATCCTTATGCTTTACCACTTATACATCTTTCCTATTCTCATCTCAAGTCTTTGCCTAAGTGCAATCTGAGCTTTTATGAGTAAAGGTTGTAACATCTAGCTTCTTTAAAGATTGTTTTAATTGGATATTTTTGGCTTCTAGCTATATATTGTTCTCTTGTTTCAATTCTTAAGAGTTTCATCTTTTCTTGTTGAATTGCTTCTTTATAGCTTCTTTTGTCTTTACATCGATGTCTTTGCTATTCTCCAACTTCTTTGTAGTTTCTTAAGGAAAGTCTCTAGTTTTGGTAATTTTGTCTTTATTGTTAGATTTCTCCTCCATGGGTGTTTTTCAAAGTTAAGTTTGAATAGTATGTACTCTGTGGTTAAGTGTTTCTTGTTGTTATACTGGAACTCTACTGCTGATAACCATTCTGTCCAATTATCTTGCTAATAGTTGCATAATACTGCAATAATGCTTTGACTTCTTGATTAATCCTTTCTGTTTGACTATCTATTTGAGAATGGTATACCATTAACAATGTTCTTTTTGTTTCCAGTATCTTGCTTAAGTCTTTTATGAATTATAAAGCAAATCAGAATTTTCCATCACTAAGAATCTTCTTTGGAACTCTATGGATTTTCTATATGTCATCTCTATAGATTCTGGCTATTTTCTTTAATAATACTGCTGTCATTGTTGCTCTAAGTCTGATAATCTTTGTAAATTGAATTACTATAACTACTATTGCATCTTTGTTGTTTGATCTGGATAATGGTCTAATAATGTTAATACTGATTTTTTGCCATGGTCCTCGGGGTATTTCTAGTGAATGAAGTTCTTTTGCTTTCTTCATATGTTATACTTTGCTCTGTTGGTATTTCTGGTATCTCTGAACATATTTTTTGATGTCATTTTGAATTTCTAGCCACCAATAGTTCCTCTTGATTAACTTAAGCATCCTTTATTATCCTAAATGTTTTATATCTGCTGGTTCATGATTTTCTTGTAGAATTTGCTCTCAAATCTTTTAGTTGTTTGAAATGTAGATTTTTCCTTCCATATATACCACTCTGTTGTTTTTCCATGCTTGACCATCCTCTTTTTTATCTGGTTTTCTCTAAACATTGCTATCTCTGCTTTTGTGTTTATTCTTCTTGTCCATAACCTGTCTTTGAGCATCTTGATATTCTTGTTGTCATTCTTTGTATCTACTTAATCCTTTTTCAATAGAATATCTACTCTTATATTTGTTTTCCCTAAAATGTGTTATCATAGTCCTGTAGCTTGAGATACTATCTTGCTTGTCATTCATTGAGTTTGTATATTTCTCCAAAATACTTGAGATTTTCATGATTTGTCCAGATTTCAAACTTTTCAGTAGTGTCTAATAAATATTGATTTTATTTTGTCAGAGCTTCTACTATGGACAGTAATTCTTTGTCATATATCTCATAATTCCTTTCAGCTGCTTGTATTGTTCTTGACACAAACACAATTGGTTTCTATTTTCCTTTTTGTTCCTAAGATAGAACTCTTCCAATAGTATATTCTAATATATCTGTCTCCACTCTAAATTTTCCTTCCCTTCTGGATAGAGTAAGTACTGGTTGACTTATAATCTTTTTCTTCAACTCTTCAAGTGTCTTCTGATGTTCTTCTTCCTATTTCTATTCTTTCTTTCCTTTGAGTTCATTAAGAAGTTTTGCTGTATGACTGAACTCTTGATAAAGTGTCTGTAGAAATTTGCAAATTCTAAGAAGCTTTCCACTTCTTTTATCTTTGTGGGAGTCTTCCATTCTTTGACTATCTTAACTTTATCATTTTCCATTTATACTTCTCCTCATCTAACTACCACTCCTAAAATAGGTATTTTTTTAGCATCAAAATCACATTTTGACTGTTTGAAACAGATATTATGCTTCTCTACTACCTTCAGGAACCATACTGTCCTTTCTTCAAGTTCCTTCTTAGTTTTGGTAGGTATAACAAAGTCATCTATGTAATTTTCTAGTACTCCTTCATGAAAAAGCTCTCAGAAAATACTGTTCATTATTCATTGAAATGTTTCTAACAAGTTGTATAGTCTAAAGTATATTACTTTCAGTTCAAATAAGCCTTTGTTTGTTAAGAACACTGTTTTTCATTTGTCTCCTTCCTTGATTCATATATTGTTATATCCCTAGATAAGATTTAGCTTGTTGAAGTACTTTACATTCTTGAGTTTCTTCTCCAATCAATAATAATGGTGTTTTGTCCTTTATTTTGTGCTGGTTCAACTCTCTGTAATCTTGTACTAGTCATAGAGATCTGTCCTTCTTTGAAATGTAGAAATATGATACTGCATATCTCAAACTTGATTCCACTATAAGTCTTGCTTTGAGTTGTTCTTCTAACCACTAGTTTAAAGCTTCATCTTCCTTAACTGTTACTGTATAGGCTTTGGCATTTAACTCCTTTGGTACATCTTCTAGTAGATTAATTTTGTGATCCCATTCCCTCCATTTTGATAATTTCTCAAATTTCTCCTTGTTAAACAAATATGTGAATGGTCAAATATATTCTGATAGATCTTCTAGATTTTTTGGATCTGGTTCCTTGTCAATTTTCTGATATCATTTATTCATGTCTTTTGTTGGTTATAGTCTTCTGGTCTTTGATGTGAACAAAATATCCTAGTGCTATGTTCTATACTCTCTTAAATATTTTGTAAACTGTATTGTTCCTTTGTCTCAATTTACTTCTGAGTTGTGTTTGACCAACCAGTCATATTCCAAGAACATGCCTATGTCATTTAAGTCTATAACTGCTATGTCAATTTTTTCTGTATGCCTGTTGATTTTTAGTTCTAGTAGTACAAATCTTGTTACTCCTCCATTCTTGGTTCTATCTGCATTGAAGACATCAAATGACCTGTCCATTAGTTCTGTTTTAATCCCTTCTTTCTTTATTAGTTGTTTATCAATTCTGGTATGAGTACATCCTCAGTCAACTAATATCTTAAGCTGTAACTTTTTTCTATTTGATGTTTTCACATTTGTATATATATTGAGTTCCCTCTCTTTGTTGTCTCTCCAATATGAAATAACATATCAATTAAGAGATTTACTATATACAGAGGTTTATTGTACTATGCTTACTCTGAACCTCTAACAAAATTCTTCTTTTTGTTGTTATCTTCTTTGTCTGATTCTTCCTGTATGTTTCTGTTCTTCATCTTCTGTCCTGATCTACAATTCTTTGCAAGGTGACCTACTTTGTTACATTTGTAGCACTTTCTAGTTTCCTTTTCTTTCTTTGGCTTTCAGCAATCTTTTGTTATATATCTATAGATGTTGCAGTTAAAGCATCTAGGTTTCCCATCTTTGTTATAGTTGTCTTTGAACTTACCAATATCCATGGATGTTTCTCTTCCTCCATAGGTAATTTCTGATCCTGTTCTGTAATCTTATCTGCCTTCTGTAAACTTGTATCCTTGTTCAACTGAGATAATTGCTACTTTTCATTCTTTGAATAACTCTGGTACTACTATGGACAGGTATTCCAATATAGTCTTGATTATATTACTCCTGACATTCTTCTTTAACAAAAATATTGCATGCATGTCATCAGTTTCAGCCTTCATGACCAATACTTTAAACTCTATCATAAAGTCTGTGATATGTTTCTTACTTGAATGTTTTGATCTTCTATTTGGCATCTGCTGTCTTGCTCTTGTTGCTAAATGCTGTCTTGACTTCTTTAACAAAATTGTCCCAATCTTGAATGTCATCATCATCATCTATTTGGTCAATTTTTTTTTGTATATAGATTCCTGTTATACCCTCTCTGAGTTAGGCTAGTATTGCTGTGATCTTGTTATCTGTTGTTATAACTCTGTTACTCTTGAAGAATAATTGAATTCCTCTCCACCAGTCTTCAAACTTTGTTCAGTCACTATTAAACCATCCTAAGTCTGGGACTATGCTTTTTGGCACAACTGCCTATGCTATTTTATTGTGTACTACTAGTATAAGTGCTGTCAACATTTTTTCTGATGATGCTGGCTCTGTAGTTTTATTTCCATCTAAGGTGTATTCTTTAGTGATTCTCAATAATTCCAATATCTCTTCTAATGCCTCAATACCTGTTGTTTCTTGACTATGTCTGTCTGTCTTGTCTGTCCATAGTATCTACTACAATAGTCTGTGTCTGGTCTTGTCTGTTCTGTTCATAGTCTCTTGCCACAATATTGTTCTGTCATTGTTCTTTTAATAGTTTAACTATTTGTCTATAGTCCCACCACAAAGTTGTTTCAATAGTTCTTCAATGATCTAACCATTATGTACTCTCTGTCAAAGATGAAAGCAGTAGACTTGATTTATTTTCATTTCCCTTTCTATTTTCATTTTCCTTTTGATTTATTTTCCATTTTTCTATTTTTAGAACTTAGGGTTAGGCTTAGAGTGACAATATCATGCAGTCACATCAGATGACATGGTCACAAGTCACGAGACGCATAGAAGGATATAGAAGGTTCTGGAAGGATGACGTTATACAGCATATACAATATATATTGACCTTAAGGCTAACATATGGCTGTTTAGGGTAGGTTAGAAGTAGCTAGCATGGACTATGTGGATTTAGTATATAAGATAGACTATCTTATATAAAGTTCTCTATTGAGTTCTCTTGTGTAAACCCTATACAAGGTTCTTTCTTTTGACTAGCTCTAAGGTCTTAAGTTCATGACACTCTCCTCTTGCAAGGTATGTTGTGACAACCACTAATTGAAATGATCAATAGTATACTTAAACAGTCTTATATAGTAAGAGTCTTATGAGGATTACAAGAGAACTCAACAAGAAGTTCCTAATGTATTCTTACTCTTTATATACTACAAGTACATAGTTTATACTAGCAATAAATAACCCTTCCCTAAAGTCTATGTGTCAGCCATGAGTATACCATATATACACTATGAAGTAAACATGCTATAAATATGTATTTTGACATCATCTTTCCAGCCTCTTCTTCTAAATTCTAGGCCTATGACATTATGTTATATAATACATTATGTGACTGTGGTCACATGCCTCTTTGTTGTTCCAGAAATATAAGGAACAAAAAAGAAAAGAAAAAGAAAAATCAAATCAAAGAAAATAAATTAAAAATAAATTAAAATTGAAATAAAATATAGAAGTTCAAGTATACCATAACAAGGTAAGCCTGATGACACTTTACCAAATGTTACAATCCTAAGCTTGGCTCAAGTTATAACTAAGGCAAAAACTTGAGAAAGAATGAAGAAGATAATTAATTGGTAAAGTATAAGAATACAGGACTATATCTACTACTATATATACCTAGTGATTATAAGGAATAAGTAAGGTGTTCTTGAGAAAACAATGATGAGGAAATGAGAAGAATATAAGGTGATCTTTACTACTACATGAGATGCTAACTGATATAATATAAAGAAAGTGCAAGACATAGTAAATATGAGTCAGAAGTTAAACAAACTCCAACACATGTTTAAATTGAGGTAAACATGAAGTAAATATCTATAATATATGAAACATCAATTATAATTATTATATACCATCTGTCATTTGCATGTTTTCTACTCTTCTAGTATGGATCACACTCCATTCAAATCACCTGTCAACCTAAGGACCAGACTTTGTAACCCTCATCAATACTATGGAGTTCCAAATAATGTCTCTTGTGATATTTGACAATCTAGAGTATATACAGTGGTAGATTATTATTAGGTTACTAGTTCTATATTTATATTTAAGAACAAAGTCTACTATATACTATTTTTCTTAGTCTGATTATCAACTTGAACTGTACCATACTCATATCTTTGTTCAAACTCCTACTATTCAAAATTCTAACTATGTGACATATAGACTAAGTATAAAAATATTCATTGAAGCCAAGGTCAGTCCATCCATGTAGTACTCTACCACATCTGTCCCAAAGTCTGTTCTCATTGAGATTCTCTTCCAAACTTTATCTTTCATACTATTATCACAAATAAAATCAGCAAGTGTGAATCATATCTAACAATAATAGTGATATATGTGACTTGATGTGTGACAGTTGTGACAGTCACATATAATGTTATACTAAACCCTAACCCTAAGTTAAAAAGAAAATAAAAAAATAAATAGAGCTTATTATCTTCAACTCTAATATAACTCAGCAAACTACATTATTTTCTTTCTCAATTTCCAAACCCTGTAAAGTTCTTCAGTCATCTCTATGTCTTGTCAGCTACTTCCTATTATCTTAGCACTCTTATATCAACTACTTCCCCAAATATTCCTATAGATATAAATATCATCTGAAAATACTATCTCATGTCAATTAGAGAATATTACTGTTGTGGGGATTCAAACCATATAGTCTGTAAAGCCTAGTAAGGTTAGATATCTGACAATTAACTGCTGAGTAATAGAAGAAACTAATAGAATACCTAAATGTATTAAAGGATATTAAAGTAAGATAACAATTAGAACTTATAGAACATGAGAATTTACATGAGAATTTAATAAATAAATACATAAAAAATAGTGATTTATCAGATACATTCAAGATTCTGATTTCTCTTGTTGTTAGAGCAACTGGACAAAGTCTGTAGAGTTTAGTAAAGTTCACAATCTTTAGAAAAATTCTAAGTAATGTTACTTATGACTACTAAATACATAACTTACCTCCAGAAAAATTCTAAGAGAATAAGATAGAGCTCTCTGGAGGTAACAGCTACTTTAAATACCCAGAAGTCAATGATAATCAAGCAGAATATCAGGCAGAACATTTGGTAACCTAATTACAAAATAATAAAGCTAGATAGTTAGAAACTTCAATATAACAATTTCAAACATTGCTGAATAGTAGGAACTCATTGGTCAGTGGCTAGAAAAGGTGGGTTGGCAATGAGAAAGAGTATGTGGGGAATCTGTAGTATTGTGGTGAAAGTAAGCAGAGGTTCAGTAGTATTACAGCAGAGTATTAGTTGAAGACTTAGAGAAATAAGAGATTTATAGAATTGGTAACAGACTTTAGTAGTTTTAAAGACTTAAATTTTGACCAGATGGTGGGTCTCTTCATAGTCTACATATCAGAGTTGAAGATAGTAGACTTTATTTCTTTCTCATTTTATTTTATTTTATTTATTTATTTTCTTATTTCAAACTTAGAGTTAGGAGTTAGTGTGATATTACACATGACTGTCACAAACTGTCACACATGTAACAGTCATTGTCACACAATCACATGTTATACAAAAAGATATAAAAGATTCTAGAACAATAATAGATAATATATCCTGCTGTAACTTAGATAATAAGGATATGCTAAGAGAGATAATGGTAAAAATTGGGCTAAAAAGGATTGACACATAGAAGAGAGTAATGGTGGAAGTATTGCTGAATAGTGGAGAGATAGAGTTGGTCATAAGCTCAGAATTTACAAGGAAGCAGAGATTTAAACTGAAGAAAATAGAAAGACTTATATATATAAGAAATGTAAATAGTTTCTTTAACAAGGAGGGACCAATTGAATATACAGTGAAAGTTAATATATTACCAGGGACATAGAAAGAGAACAAAGATTAATATGATTGGTGGTCAGAAGTGAAGTATGATTTTAGGAATGCTATAGCTTGCTTACTACAATCCTGAAGTTGACTGGAGAATAGGGAAAGTAAAGATGATGAGATGTCCAGAAGAGTGTGGAAAGCAGTGGAGATCAAAGCAGAGGAAGTCAGGATAGCAAAAGTAGAAGGAGGAAAAGAAAGAAAAAGAAAAAGAGTAGAAGAATGGAAAATTTAAGATAAAGAAGAGGAAGAAGCTAAGAAATTGGTTTCTTCAAGGTTCCACAAGTGGATTCATATCTTCAGGAAGAAAGCAAGCAAGAGAATACTAACAAGGAAGATATGAGATTATGTGATAGATGTGAAGAAAGAGTTTATGCTAAGGAAGGAAAAAGTGTATCTATTGTCAAGAGAGAAGAGATACATGAGTTTATAGATGAACAACTAAGAAAAGAGTATATCAAACCCTCAAAGTTGTCTTAAACAGCCCTAGTATTTTTTATAAGAAAGAAGGATGATAAGAAAAATATAGTACAGGACTATAGGTATTTAAATGAATAAACTATTAAGAGTAATTATTCTTTACCTTTGATTTCAGACATAGTAGAAAATATAGGCATAAAAAATTATTTACTAATTGGTGGAGGTATAATAATGTATAGATAAAGAAGGTAGACAAGTAGAAGGTAGTGTTTATAACTCTGGAAGAGTCATTTGAACCTACAGTCATGTTCTTTGGGCTAACTAACTCTCCAGCTACATTTCAAACAATGATGAACAAGATTATACAGGACTTGATCAATACTAGGGAAGTGGAAAGTTTTATTGACAAAGTAATTGTAGGAACAGAGAAGGAAAAGACACACAACAAAGTGGTAGAGGATATGGTAAAAATATCAGCAGAAAATACTAATTTATATGTAAAACTAGAGAAGTGCAAGTGAAAAGTAAGAAAAGTAGGATTCTTGGAAGTAGTGATAGACTGGAGTGAATCAAGATAGAGGAAGAAAAGATGAAAGGAGTGCTAAACTAGCCAACTCCAAAAGAAGTCAAGGATATACAAAAGTTTTGAGATTAGCCAATTATTATCAGCAATTTATCAAGGATTTTATATCTATAGCTAGACTATTGCATGATTTAGTAAAGAAGGATCAGAAATGGAATTAGGCAGAAAAGCAAGAAATGGAATTTAGTGAGTTGAAAAAAAGATTTACAAAAAAGCTAGTGTTAGTAGCACTAGACCTAGATAAAAAATGAGAATATGTCATATTTTGTTCCAATCATCTGTCCCAATCTATGAATAACCCTTTCTCCCTTATCTGTACTTCCCAACCTCTTCCAGTGTGGATTACACATCTTTATTCTACCTTGGATGTTCTTGCTGGACTTGTCAGAGTTGTGAACAATAAACTTTATTTTATTTCCTTTCTTCATTTTCATTTTCATTTTGTTCCTCTTTTATTTAGGGTCAGAGTTTAACATGATATCACAGTCACAACTGTCATGTGATTGCAATGGAATATGGTGGAATATTCTAGAACAATGATGTCATACAATGTGCTTAACATATGTTGGCCTTAAGGCTAACATATGGTTATTTAGGGTAGGCTAAAGTAGTGGAGCATAGATCATTCATATGTAGTATATAAGGTAGACAATCCTGTACAGAGTTCTCTATTGAGTTCTCTTGTGATTAACCCAATCCAAGATTTTACTTTTGACCATAACACTTGTGTCTTAAGTCATAATAAAACTCTTGCTAACTCTATAGACCTCTATCTCCTAATATCTGAGAATCACTAGAAATCAGGGTAACTTACTTAACAGTCTCTATTTCAGATAACTACCCTAGATAGCATACCTAGCATATAATCCAGTAATTTACACTATACTAGCTTATCCTAAAAATCAACTAAAACTAACACTCTCTTTCAGTGTTAGCAATAACACATCTCACTACTCTTCAGTAATTCTGACTATAAGGGGACTAGCTCTTCCAAGACTTTTCTCTTCTGTATCACTTGGCTGATCTGTGTTCCATGATCCTTTCCCACATCTGCACTCATCTGCTTATCTAATTTCCCATACTCTAAACCCCTTCAAGCTACACACCAATACTCTCAACCATCTGAATATGTTATTAAACTCACTTTTATGTACTCCCTTGCTCTTCCACAACACTCTGTAGTCTTCCAAAGTCTCCTAGTATCATCCACACATCTGCTTATCCACTTTCCCATGCTTCAGAAGTACCTGCTAAACACTCTAGCACTCTTTCATTTTGGTTTCTCTATCCTAAGCTGTTTCTGATTACTTAATTATCATTATTCCTTGCTTATATGATCAGAATTCTGACACATTAGAATGGACCTATTATTATATAGAGTAGTTATCACCTTTAGGAATCTCTATTCCATTCTCTTAGGATTTTCTGGAAGTAAGTGTATAGTCTAGTAATTTCTTGGACAATAAACTTAGGATTTCCTGAAGATTTGAAGTATCTTGCTCTTCTGTCCAGTTACTCTAACACTAACCCACTAAGTTTCCCAAGTCTATTTCTAAAATATATGACTAGTGCAGCTAGTAGGAGTGTAGTACACAAGCTGAAGCCAAAAGTTATTCTGGCTATCTTCTGTATTCTTGGATAATGTTGTTATACCAGAAAATACTTTTTTGTGAAAACATGTAATCTCATAAGGTTTTGAGCATATAAGACCTCTTTGAAGGCATTAGTAAGAAGATCTTACACTTCTAGATGATATCTCAGATCCTCTTGAGTAAACAGCAGTCAAGAGGTAGTGTGGTAGCTATTAACCAAACCAGATCTCAAGTAGAAGAAGTCTTTGGAGACAAGAAATGCTACTTACAACAACTAGCTACAAATTGTAGGCACTCACAAGAAAGTTTTACTGAGTTACACATATTTGGATAATTGAATAAGGCAGGTACTTATATCAGGCACAGTTCACACCAGGGGTGAAAGTCCATAAGATGGACTTAGAGATGTGCAGACTTGTGGAATGACCTTGGCTTCAGCTTATGTGCTGCACTGTCTGTCTGCTATATGGTCACAACTTCAGATAATAGGAAGAAGTCCAAGATAGAAATGAGTGCTAATTTGGTGTATCGCCATTAAATACTGGGGATTGAGTTCAATAAGAGTTTATCTTTATTGATTATCAGACTAGCAAATTACAATATAACTACTAGTCTTATATACTGATACCTACTATAGGAGATGCTTGGGGTTCCAGTGGTATAACCTCTATTGCTCCAAGTGGAAGTTTCAGTGTTAAGACACTGACAGGAGTATGACTCCACTATAGAAGGCCAAGTCGAATAGGAGTATCTCTGTTATGGAAGATGGAATACCCAGATGATTGAATTACTGCCATGAGGCATGTTGCAAGTAAGGTGGCTGCCATAGAAGGTGGATGTTATGAACTAAGGTCCTTAGGGTTGGACAATAGAACAACTCTTGTATTGAGTAATACAAGAGAACTTGATAGAGATCTCTTTACAAACTAATCTACCTTATATACTACTACCAATGGTCCATGCTCGCTACTGTGCAACCTATCCTAAACAACCATATATAGTACATGAGGCCAACATGTGATGTCCATGTTGTATGATGTCATTTGTTCTAGATCCTTCTACTTCATTCTTTGCGTCTTGTGATCTAACCCTAACCCTATGTTCTAAAAATAGAAAATAAAACAAAATGAAAATGAACAATAAAATAGAGAAAAACTAAGTCCACCATTTGTGAACTTGATAGCAGGCTTTATTTGGATTAGCTGTTGACAAGGAGTGTACTGTGGGAATATATTGTTCCAGATGAGTAGACTTGGCATATGACAACTCATCAGATTAGAAGCCAACAAAGTCCAAAATGAAGGGATATAAAGGAGCAGCCATAAAAACAAAAATAAAGAGAATGGAATGGGCTCTCACAAGTGAAGATTGTTCATTAGATTGATGTTGGGTTATGGAAAAAGAAACAGCCATGTGTTCATGAGATCTTAGAAAGCTTCATTCTTCAGTTTTATTCTTTGTATTTTTGACTAATACATAAGCTATGAGTAGAAGGGAGTAAAAGAGAGGACTCCATCTGAATACCCCTACTCATGAGCAGTTTTAACTTCTATTTTATCAAGTGAGTGTTATTAGTACTAGCTACTACTTTTAGATGAGTTTCAGAGAGTTCTAGCAGTCTGGAAAAGGCTGATGAGGTGAGTATTAGTTAGTATCTTCAGTTGTAAGATTCAACTTGAAAGATGTCTTTGGGGTGCATTACCTAGAATAAATAGTATTGTTAGAGGCTCTTAAGGAGCTTTGCAATCTATTCACCAGATTTTTCAAAGAAACTTGTTATTTCTTTTAATATCCTTTCTAACTTCATTCTTTTGTATTCAAAAAAGCCTTTTTAAGAGTTTTATATGTTCTAATTATTTTTTATATTGTTTCTACATCTATTGATTCTTAACACTGATAATGTCTCTTTTGAATTCTTTAGTATGCAGTTAAGAGCTAGTGTTGTATAGTTCTTGTTGTACCCTAGCATAACAGATAATAAGATGTGAATTATGTTTAATAAGTACTAAGCAAGAATTGACTATGAGGAGCAGTGGTGTTGGCTTAGAAAATACTAGAGAGTTCAGCAGTGATAGAGAAATACTGACTAATAGAGATAAAAACACCACAGGGCTTGATAGGTTTTAAATCAATGCTAAGCTAATCATCAAAATAATGGTATCCAAATGGTCAGAAACCTAGGTAGAAGTATCTAGAACATTATCTAAAAAGGCAGAATGTATTTGATAATGATAGGAAAATAACTAGCAATGATCTAATGGGTCTTCTAAAAGAATGGTGTATGTTAGGATAACTAGTAGGGTCCATAGGATTTTGTGGACTTTTACAACCTCCAGGAGAATCAAGTACTATTGACATAATACCACTTACCTCCAAGAAAATCTAAAAGAACAGAGTAAGATTTTTAGAGGTGACAGATATTCTATATAGCTATATCATGCATTCTAAACTCTTAGATCAGCTTACTTTACAGGAAATAATAAGGATAGCATGGCCAAGAACATTTCTAATAGAAGTATCTAGAATATTAGTCTGAAAAGGAAGATAGGTTGCTATTAGTGATGGATAGTAGGAAGTTTGAATACTAGACAAGATTGTACTCAGTAGAGATCAGTAGCAAAAAGTATAATAGTCAAATGAATGAACTTTATAGAGTTTTGCAGTAATATTTGATATTCTGGAAGGGAAAAGAGAACTCAATAAGCTTTGATAGCAGTATTAAGATCAAAAGGAATCTCACAGGCTTTGGTGGTGGTATTGGGGTTAAAAGAACTGATTTCCTTACAGTGTACAAGTATGGAATTTGAGCTAATAGCAAGGATCTATAGACTTCCTGTAGAATAGTCTTGTAATATTGTGGGATAGTGAGGTCTATGGTAAAGTTTATAGAGTTTGGTATTGAAGATCTCTGCTTAGATAAATGGAATGAAAAGTCTGAAAAGTTGGGTTTTCTTACACAAAGCCCATTTAGCAACTTTTTATTGAAAAACTTTATATACCTCCTATTCTAAAGACACAGTTATAAATCCTCAGCATAGACTTTATTATAGAGCTTCTAGAGTCAGTAGAATGATATAGTAATAATCATAAAATACAAGTTTAATCTGTTGAGAACTTCTTATCAAGTTTATTTTGTAAACTTTAATACAAAAGTAATGGAGCTAAGCTAGTCCTACTATAGTTTGTATATATTTCTACCATTATAGTGTTAGATACTATAACAAGTCTTGTCTATTAGCTACAAGATCTCAAAACTCTCCTATTTATGCTAGAAATTATTTTTCTTATTTCCTTCTTTGAATATGTGTCACTGTCACTGTCACTGTCACACAGTCATGTGACTTATATCAGGTACAGTTCACACTGAAAGGTAAAAACCTATGAGGTTGGCTTAGAAATATATAGAGTATGGAAACCCTATATAAAAAGCTTGGTAATATGAACTTTTTAGAATAATCTTAGCTTCAGCTTATGTGCTGCACCATCTGTCTGCTATATGGTCACAATCTTCAGAAGATGGATCAAAGTCCAAAGAAGATGAGTACTGATATAATATATTACTATTGAATACTAGAGATTGAGTTTACTTGAATATTTAATCATCAGACTAGTATCAGAGGATATTGGCAATACTATAAGTCTAGATCCACTCTTCAGAGGCTTAGTTACACTCCTATGCTGGTCATTACTTAGACTAGCTCCTGATGGACTGATAATCACCTCTGTCTTATCCTAATTTCTATTATCTAGTCTGCTACAGTAGTATTATAGTTATTTAGTTAATTATAGTTATAGATATTAATTGATCAAGTGCACAGACTATGTACTTAGATTATCCTACTATAGTATATATAGTAGTGGTGTAATGGTAGAATACCTTACCCAAATATCATCTGGAGTTCCTAGGCACTTATAACTCCTTAATGTAAGACTAATTCCCTTATAACTAGCAAATTACAGTATAACTACTAGTTTTATATATAAGAGAGATTAATAGGAGATACTCAGGGATTTTAGAGTACAGTTCCAAGTAGAGATTTCAGTGATAAGACACTAAAAGGGGTTAATTGTCAGAGTTGAAGACAGTAGACTTTATTTATTTTCAATTTCCTTTTATTTTATTTTCCTTTTATGTTCATTTTGGGACTTAAGATTAGAGTTTAAACATGTTGGGTAAACTCATCAAAAAAGTTATTGGTGATAGACTTCAATTCCATATGATCTCTAACAACTTCATTTATCAGAGCCAGCTTGGTGGTCTTAAGTTCAAATCCACTTCTGATGTGGGCATTGTGCTCACCCACTTCATTTGCATAGGATAGGTAAGAAACCTTTCTACAAACATCCTGGCTTTTGATATTTCTCAATTCTTCCCATCTTTGAATTATCAGCTACTCACTTTGATTCTTGGTAAAGCAGGTTTGGACCCTAGAGTTGTCAAATTCTTCTTGAATTATCTTGTTGGTAGGAGAACTCAGTATTTCTGGAACAATTTCTCTTTCTCATTTTTTAATGTTGATGTTGGAGTAGGTCAAGGATTGGCCTTATATCCTATTCTTTCAGCCATATATCTAGCATCTTTTCTTTACATTTTAGAAAAACACTTAAAAATCCTAAAAATTCCCATTTTTATTCTATTCTTTGTAGACAGTGGTCTTCTTGTTGCTTAAAGCAAATATTTTTTGATTTCTAACTCTCTTCTTTTCTATAGCTACAATATTGTTTCATCTCTTCTTGTGAAGTTTAGTCTCTATATAGAACACTCCAAAACTGAATTTTTCCACTTCACCAGGTCACATGAGTCTTTCAATCTACCTCCTCTTGACCTTTTATCTATAGGCAGCCCTACTCTCTATCCCAAAGATACTTAGAAATATCTGGGGTTTATCTTTGATAGAAAACTTTTGTTTCATCAACATATCAACTTCTATTCCAACAAGGTTGTTATGATCGATACCTCAAGGATGCAACATGGAGATGGGCTGAGGGTATGACAACACGATCAGCTGTGCCGAAGTAGTCTCAGTCAGCACCTCATGTAATAGGTGCTCTAGCCTTACTGTTTTCTTATTGTCTCCTCATATCTTCTGACTCATTAACTTTGTGAACTACATATGGTTTCCTCATGTACACTATATATATAGCATAGATACTATCCTGTATCCTTATTCTTTACCACTTATTCATTCCCCTTACTTCTTCTCAAGTCTTTGTCTAAGTGCAATCTGAGCTCTAAGCTAAGGTTGTAACAAAGGTGATCTCAATGGTCAAGTATATGAAAATCCTTGGAAGCTCAGTTAGAGATTTGGTACCCTACCAGAAATGTCTTCTCTATAGGAGCTGCATCCTTCCAATTGCTCTCTATAGATTCTAATTATGGTATTATAACAAAGCTCCCTTATCATATCCTCTGAAGATGTTAGGTAAAATGCAAAGAAGAGCAGCCATCTGGATATTAGAAGCTTTCAAAATGTCCCCTTCATCCAGCATCAAAGCTATTACGGGGCTCATACTGATTAACCTTCATTTTCAGAAACTTAGTGGGAGGTTGCAACTCAGATCCCACTCTTTCCCTCACAATCACATACTACAATCCCTAATGGAGCCCAAAACATTGTTGTCATCTAAGCTCCATTCGTTATCACTCAGCTCCCTTTCAAAGTGTCAAAGAGAGTTAATCAAAGGCCCTGTTATAGATATGGACAATTGTTTCAATGAGGTTTTTCCTTCTTTTGATCCACTTAACCCTGAATTTGTCCTGGGTTGTAGAATTATTAATATTTTTCCTAGTTGCTTTTTGTTTAATCTATTTAGCAAACACAACAATGACACTCTCAAATTCCGAATTTGTCAACTTGATAATATGACTATTGAGTCTTCAAATAACACCTCCCATACCCTTGTCATCACAGATGCTAGTGTCAAGATTAACATTGCTACTTCCATATCTCACATTCACATTAGAAATGAATGCATCACCAAAACTCTATACCATGCTGTAAATGTTACAAGTACTGAAGCCAAATTATTTGCTATTAGATGCAGTATCAACCAGGCTATCAATTCCACTGGCATCTTAAAATCATTGTTATTATGGATTCAATTCATGCTGCAAGAAAGATCTTTGATATGTCATCACATCTCTTTCAAATTCATATAGCTGCTATCCTTAAAGAACTTCATCTTTTCTTTTCTTGTAGTCAAGAAAATTCGATCAAATTCTGGGAGTGTTTGAGCAGATGCAACTGGTCACTCCACAAAGTTGTTGACAAAGAGACCAAATCATTCAATTCTGTTCCTTTGTTCTCTTACAAATTGTCTTGGGACTTTAATAAGAAGAATGAATGCGATAACCTTGCTAACAGATAGAAAATGATCTTCCAAGCATTGGACACAAAAGGAAAACATTTCCTGGATCTCTTCAACAGTGACAACAACTTTATCGAACTATCATACATCAAAGGCAGTTTGTAGCTCAAATATTTCAGCCATTCTAACTCTTTGTGTGCAAGAGCTTTGAGAGCTATTACTAATCATGCTCCAATTGGTGAATATAGGCTAAGGTTCTTCCCAAGAGAGGACTTTAGTTGTCCTTGTGGTTTATACCCCATTAAAACTAGAAGACATATTCTTCATAAGTGTAGAAAGTTTAATAAATATTGGAACCTGAGACAAGACTCAATAAGCCATTTTATCTTGTTCCTCAAATTCAATCCTAGTGTGTTTGCATTCACAAGTTCCACTATTTAATTAGCATAGAAATTTATTCTTTGCTAGTTTTAGTTAGTTTCTCTCTTCAAACTATTCCTCTCTTTTTCTCATCTTCTATAGACTTTTCTTTCTCTTTCCTTCCTTTTTCCCCTCTTATATATCATGTAGTTTCATTTGTTTTGTATGTAGTTACAAAGTAGCTACTACAGTCTGCCCTCATGCCCTATGTAATAAATTATTGATTCAAAAAAAAAATTAGAGTTTAATGTGACATGTCACAGTCACAATGGAACATGATAGAAGGTTCTCAAAGAAATGATATCATATAACATGTTCAACACATGGTTGTTTAGAGTAGGCTAAAGTAGTAGAGCATAGACTATTAGTTTTAGGTATATAAGATAGATATTTTTATACAGAGTTCTCTATTAAGTTCTCTTGTGTTGACCCAATACAAGGTTTCTTTTTTTATCTTAACACTTTGAAGTTTGAATCATAACATTAATAAAAAGAACTCTACTGTGAAAGACTGAGTTTGATGGGAATATCTCTGTTATGGAAAACTGAGTACTTGAA
>Ga0157364_1001128_pt1 | contig 21750 bp, 23 predicted proteins | sample AttsexASBM2_FD_111476 | JGI IMG/M metagenome (GOLD analysis project Ga0157364, IMG submission 111476) | Fungus gardens microbial communities from leaf cutter ant in Ribeirão Preto, State of São Paulo, Brazil - Atta sexdens ASBM2 | ecosystem: Host-associated > Fungi > Mycelium > Unclassified ...
AGAACTTGACAAGGAGTCTCTGCTTAATTAGAGTCCTATTTATACAATACATGCTTGGTCCGTGCTACTAATAATTAAGCCTGCCCTATTGTTCATGCTTCATTCTCATGTTTGCCTCAAGGCCACCATATGTACTCCATGTACCCTGATGTCATCTTTCTGATTCTTCTACTACTTTTTAGGCCTATGATGTCACATCATGTGATCAGTCATGTGACTTTGATGTCATGTGCCTCTTCATTGTCCAAGAAAAAAAATAAAAAGAAAAAGAAAACAAAATCCCTATAAAGTTAGAAAATAAAAGAAAAAGAAAATAAAATTGTTTATGTCCAAAGCATCCCATAACAGTACCCCCCTCTTAGGGTTCCACTTCCAGAGGAACTTCTTTTTTGTTCCCCCAAGTTCTCTTGCTCATCTGCTCATCCCTCTCATTCCATCCCAAACTTTCTTCCAACTTCTTCATATATTTCTTTTCTCCCTCCTTCCTATCATTCTTCCATCTATTCCAATTCTTCTTCAATTTTTTCAGATATTCTTCATCAAATTTTTTATCATCCCACCCATATAACAACTTCGCTGTATATTTTCCTGGCAATTCTCCTCTCTTGAACTCTTCTGCCTCTGGGTTTAACCTTATTTCCTTTTCTTTCTTCAGTCTTATTCTTTGTATTTCTTCCTCAAACCTTCCTTTCTCGAATTTTTCTACCTTTTCCATTTCATTCTTCAGATTCTCTAATCCCTCCTATATATTCTCTTCCACTGTATATCCTTTCTATTTTACTAAATACCTCATCTTATCTCTCTTTTCTTGTCTATCCAAAATCTTTTCTACTTCATATTCCTTCTCACTAGCTACCTTGACAGGAGGTGGTGGAATCTTTTTCTGCCCCTCTACCTGTTCCCTATACTTCATTATTCTCCTTACATTGACTACTGGGTGTATCCTTAATGATGCTGGCAACTCCAACTCTACTGTATTTTCTGACACAATCTTCCTGACCACATACGGTCCAATAAACTTCTCTGTCAACTTCTTCATCACTCTCTTCATCAACTCCATCGAAAAATCTTTTGTATTAATCAATACCTTATTACCTACCCTATACTCCTCTGTCTCTTTCCTACTTTTATCTGCCTGTCTCTTCATCTCTTCCTGTGATTTCACCAATGCTGCTCTAGCCTCCTTGTGTCTCTCCTTTATTTCTCTTGCAAACTCTTCTGCCTTCTCATTCTTTCCTTTTTTCCTTATATCAAAGCCCATCCTTGGTTCTCTCCCATAGTTGATTTGAAATGGTGATGACTTTGTAGCTGTATGTACCTTGTTATTGAATGCAAACTCTGCTGTTGCCAACTATTCTGCCCAATTGTTTTGCCTATGATTGATGTACATTCTTAAGTACTGTTTCAGCTCTTGGTTTGTCCTCTCCGTTTGTCCATCTGTCTCTGGATAATAAGCTATAGATAACTTTGTTTCTATCCCCAACATTTTATTCAACTTTCTCATCAACCCTGCCACAAACTGTGGCCCTCTATCCAATATCACGCTTTCTGGCAACCTATGCAACTTCCACACATTATCTCTAAACAACTTTGCTAACCCTTCTGCCGTCATTTTTTCTGTCATCGCCACAAAGTGGGACATTTTCGAAAACCTATCACAAACTACCAAAATTGAATCATGGCCTTTCGACACTGGTAACTTCATAATAAAGTCTACCAATATGTATTGCCACAGTTTCTCTGGTACCTTGTTAGGTCTTAATTTTCCCACTGGCATCTCTACTCTATTCTTCATCCTCTGATACTGATCACATTCCTCCACATATCACTTCATCTCTTTTGTTACTCCTGGCCACCAATAATTTCTAGTAACCAGTTCTACTGTTTTCCACTGTTCTCCATATCTTGCTATCGGCATATCATGATGCAGCCAAATGATCTCTACTCTCAACTTCTCGTCTTTCGGGACATATACTCTCCTTTCTTTCAACACTAATTCTTCTTCTATCTGCCATTCCTCATCTCTTAATGTCTTTACTCCTGCCTTTTTCATTTCCTCTACTACTTTTATCACTTCTTCATTCTTGTCTCTTGCTTCCTTTATCCTTTTCACTATTTCTTTCTCTGGTTCTTCTACCAACTGTTCCATCATTCTAACCTCTAACCATTCTTCTTTCAACATCACTTGATTTTCATTATCCCTCTCTACTTCCTTAGCCCAATCTACTTTTCTACTCAAACTATCTGCTCTTCCCATACTCTTACCAGCCATATGCTTCAATGCAAAATCAAATCTTGACAAGTATAGTGACCATCTTGCCTATCTTTGATTCAACTTCTGAGCCTTCATGAAGTACTCCAAGTTCTTATGATCTGTTCATATTTCAAACCGATCCTTGGCTCTTTTCTAAAAAGTGCCTCCAAGCTTCTAAACATTGAATTATTGCCAATATCTCCTTATTGTGAATTTCATAATTCCTTTCGGCTTCATTTAACGATTTAGAAATATAAGCCACTAGTCTCCACTTCTCATCTTCACACTTTATTGACAGCACTTCTCCCATTGCAAAGTCTGATGCATCTGCTTCTACTCTCATCTTTTTGTCCAAGTCTAGTGTAACCAAAACTGGTTCTGTTGTAAACCTCTCCTTCAATTCCTCAAATGCCTTCTGCTGTCTCTCTCCCCAACTCCACTTATTCTCTTTCCTCCTTATCTCATGTAACGGCTTTGCTATCTTTGCAAAATCTTTGACAAATTGTCTGTAGTAATTTGCCAACCCCAGAAACTTCTGTACATCCTTCATACTCTTTGGCACCGGCCACTCTACTACTCTCTGCACCTTTTCTTTCTCCATTCTCACTCTGTCCTCCCCTATTATTACTCCCAAGAATCCCACTTCTCTAACCTTCCACACACATTTCTCTGGCTTTACAAACAAATCATTCTCATCTAATCTTCTCAACACTTCTTCCACAATTTCATTGTGTCCCTCCTCTGTCTCTGTTGCTATCACTACATCATCAATAAACACCGCTACTTTCTCTTCCACTACCAAATCTCTCAATAAATCATTCATCATTGCCTGGAATGTTGCAGGTGAGTTTGTCAACCCAAAGAACATTACTGTTGGTTCAAATAAGCCCTCAGATGTCGAGAATACTACCTTCCACTCATCCCCCTCCTTTATCCTTACATTATTATATCTCCAACGTAAATCCGTCTTCGTAAACATCTTTTTCTTCCCAATACTGTCTATTAGATCTGAAATCAGTGGTAACAGATAATTGTTCTTGACCGTCCAACTGTTCAAATACCAATAATCCTGCACCATCCTTTTCTTTCCATCTTTCTTTGGCACAAAGAACATCGGTGACATCTGTGGTGATTTCAATGGCCTAATGTACCCCTTCCTCAACTGGTCTTTCATGAATTCTTGTACCTCCTCTCTCTATACTCTTGACAATAGATAGATCTTGCCTTTCTTTGGCACAAATCCTTCTCTAAGATCTATAGCATGATCCCAGGCCTTCCTCGTTAGCATCCTTTCTAAGTCCTTCTTCTTAAATACCTTCAAATACTTATGGAACTGTCTTGGAACCATTTTATCTGTCGCTCTCAACTCTATTAAATCTTTCTCTTCTTCCTCTTTTTCTTCCCTTATTCTTTCTATTATTCTTACCTCCTCTATCGTCGGTTTCCTTCTTTCCTTCTTCTCTTCTTGTTCTTCCTGCTTCTTCCACTCTGGTTTCGTCTGCTTTTCTACCCTCCACTTCTTTCCACACTCATCTGGACACCTTGTCATTTTTACCTCTCCTGTCCTCCAATCTATTTCTGGATTATGATGTCTTAACCAAGGCATACCCAGTATCATACTCCACTTTTGACCTCCTATCACATTTATTGACATCCTCTTCTTATGCCTCTTAAAAAATATTTCTACCTCCACTGTATCTACAATTGGCCCCACATAGTTAAGCGTACTGTCAACATTTCTCACATATACTAGTCTTTCCAACTTCGTCCTTTTAAACTTATGTTTCTTTGCAAATTCCTCACTCATCACCAGTCCTGTCGCACCACTATCTAACAATGCTTCCGTTACGATTCCTTCTTCTTCCTCTTCCTGTTTTAATCCAATCTTCACCATTACCTCTCTCAACAATTTCTCCTTCTTCTCCCTTTTTTCTACCCCTCTCTTAGCTTTCTCTTCTCTCAATATTTCCCTCCTATCCTTTGCTACTTCTTTGCCACTTCCTTCCCTTCTTTGCATCACTCTAACTTTCAACACCTCAAATCTATTTGAGGACCCTGGTACTGGTTCCCCTTTTCCTCCATTCCTGCAATAACTGGCTATATAACCAAATCCTCCACACCCAAAACATTTCCTTTCCTTTATCACTCTCTGTCTGTTCTCTTCCCTCTTTCTTTCCCTTATCTCCTGATACCTCTATTCTTTCTCAGCTCTTTTCTCCTCCCTCTTTCTCATGCTTTCTATCCTTCTCCATTCTTCTTCTACTCTTTTCTTCTCTTTTCTTTCCTCTCTTTTCTTCTCACTTCTTTTCCTACATTTTTCCATCCATCTATCCGTCTCTTCCTGTTCTCTTTATCTTCTTCTATATTCTACTTGTCTTTTTTCCTCTTCCTTTTCTGCTATTTGTAACTCTCCTATTTGTTTTTGTAATTTCAACATCATTTCATTATTTTCCATTATCTCTTTCATCATTCTAACTACTTCTTCTTCACCATATCTTCTCGTCATCTCTCCCATATCTACCTGACCAATATCTGCCATTTGTTCTTTAAAGATCCCAAAAATATCTCTCCCAATTTATTCTCTCATTGCTTGTTAACAATGATAGACTATCACTGTGGCCTTGTTTCCAGTGACTACGATCTTTTTTTATTCTCTCACTATCGATTCTAAATAGTGGTAAATTCTCTGTAGGTAATAGTGGGCACTCTTCTTGTCCCACCTATACCGTCTACTAACTACTTATCTACTGCCCTACTAACTACTTCCCTAATCAAACTGTTACACTATTATCTCTAAGCAGGGAATCCTTAAACTAGGTATTTCTTAATGGACCATGCCACTGCTCTGCATGGACAGGTCACAAAGGGATTCTGCAGCACAAGCCTTCTACACGAATATAACTATCTACCATGTCCACACAGGGTGATGTGACTGAACTACACATTGTCAAGATCATTGACGGTGGACTTTGTTTTTATTTTTCTCTTTTCACTTTATTTTATTTCTCTTTTCCTTTCTCTTTTATTCTCTATTTTTAGAACAACTCGGGTTAGGGTTTATCAGTCACGCTGTCACATCAGTCACAAATTGATGGCAAAGTCACAAGACTGATCATGAGACTTGGGAGAATGGAGTAGAAGGTTTTGAAACAAAGTGACGTTATACAGCATAGACAACACATGCTGGCCTCACGGTATACTCATGGTCATTTAGGGTAGGGTGCACAGTAGCTAGCATGGACCATGGGTAATAGTATATAAGATGGACTACTTTGTACTAGGAACTCTATTGAGTTCTCTTGTGTTACTCAATACAAGAGTTGTCTTACTGCTTAACACTTTGAGCTTTAAGTCATAACACACATGTGGACAAGTATGCAGACAACTGGCTAAGCTTTGTCTGCCTAGCTAGTATACCCCTTAACGCCTAGGGTCCGGCTGGTTTCTTCTTGACGTTGAGTACATGGCTCACAGTTGAGGATGAATAAGAGTAAGAGAAAAGGAGTCCGCAGAACATAGAGTTCTCTGAGGTTGTTGAGTTCTACTGTTGTGGCAACCTGTCATATACAAGTCCACCTGTCCGGAAACAACGTCTCTGCAGTGAAACTACCTCTGAACCATACAAGCCTGTCTTCCATGGCAGCCACCTTTCTCGCAATACGTCTCATGGCGGTGCTGCAACCTTCCAGATATTCCGTTTTCCATGGTGGAGATACTCCTATTCAACTCAGTCTTCCATGACGGAGTTACTCCTGTCAGTGTTTCAACACTGAAACCTCTGCTCGGGACAATAGGGGTTTTCCCACTGAAACCCCGAGCATCTCCTATAATATCAGTTTGTATATAAGACTAATAGTTACACTATAGTTCGCTAGTCTGATAATTGACGAAGATTACCTCTTATTGAACTCGATCTCCGGTGTTCAACGGCGACACACAAATCAGTACTCACTTCCACTCGGACTTTCTCTTCTTCATCTGAAGTTGCGACCACACGGCAGACAGACGGCACAGCACATAAGCTGAAGCCAAGGTCGTTCCACAAGTCTGCTCATCTCCGAGTCCATCCTGCAGACTTCGACCCCGGTGTGATCCGTGCCTGACACAACCACTAGATACAAAGTCCAATGATAGTACTAACGAGTAAATCTCAAAATAGAATATCAAGTGGAAAGTTTATAAGAGAGCTTGACAAGGAGTCTCTGCTTAATTAGAGTTCTATATGTACAAAGTCCTCATGGTCTGTGCTACTAATAATTAACCCTGCCCTTATGTTCATGCTTCTTCCTCATGTTTACCTCAAGGTCACCATATTATATACATGTGCCCTGACGTTATCTTCTAGATTCTTCCACCACCTTCTAGGCCTATGACATCACATCATGTGACATGTCATGTGACTGTAGTATCACATGCCTCTTCATTGTCCAAAAGAAAAAGAAAAAGAAAATAAAAATTGTTCATGTCCAAAGTGTCCTATAACATATATTTACCACTATACCAACAAAGCTTTATCTACTGTTAAGAGTATAAAGATGTTGGGAAGTTTGATACGATGACTTTTAAGTGTCTCTTATATAGGACATGTGTACTTTTTATCACTTTATATAGTTTTCAGCTCTAATATTTCAAAGGAGCACTATTATACTAGCCTCTTAAAGAGCTGAATAAAATACAAAAAAGAATAGCCTTTTGGATTACAGAGATATTCCACACATTGCTATCATGGAAAGTTGAGACTATCACTGGCCTCATTCCTATTTACTTTCTGCTTAACAAAATCAGTGGCCAGCATTATCTTCAAATAGCATTACTTTCCAAGCAATACACAATAATCTCACTTTTAGATGAATATCACTCCAAGATGGCTGTTTTTCATTACATGGTTACTTAGAATCTCCAAGCAATATGTGAGGGTCAAAGTGTCAGAGTTCAAGACAGTGGACTCTAACTATTTTATTTTATTTTCTTATTTTTATTTTCTCTTCTTTTATTTTTATTTTTTGAGGACTTAGAGTTAGTGAGATGTCATGGTCACACTGTCACAAATTGTCACACAATGTGACTCACATCAGTTACATGTCACATAAATGACAGTCACATGATCATATGTCACATTGGAAAAATATAGAAGGTTCTGGAAAGATAATATTATACAGCATGTATAACACATGTTGATCTTATGACAAACACATGGTCATTTAGGGTAGGCTAGAAGTAGAGTAGCACAGACCATGGGATTTTAGTATATAAGATAGACAATCCTGTATAGAGTTCTCTATCGAGTTCTCTTGTGTAAACTTTATACAAGATTTTTTTTCTTGATCCATTCTAAAGGTTTTGAGATTGTAATATTAGAACTTGATTCTCTTCCTTGAAACTGTCCAATATAGGACTCTCTCATAAACTGACTCTCTTACCATTCTCGATTAAAGAACAACATTGCCTTTTAGTCAAAAAGAACTGCCAGACTCTAAGTATAAGGGGTACATTAGTTAGGTAGGGGAAGCCTAGCCATTTGTTTGTATCAAAGCCCACTAGTACACTTTAAACATATCACCTTTTGTGGACGTGATCTATACCTTTTCACTTAACAGCTCTGTATTACATCTCCTCTTGTGAGGTATTTACATAGGAGAACAGCAAGCATCTTTAAGGTCTTGCTTAGAGTAAAACGGTCTTCTTAGACCAAAATTTTATACTCTTTTCTTAGGTTAAAGGTAGTCAGTAGATGGTGTAAGATGGAACAAGAAAAAGACCCACTAATACCTACAGAGATTGTATCAAGTTCAGAGTATGAGTCAGAGAGTGAGGCCAATACAACTTCCTCTCCATTACCAATATATATATCATCTCCTCCCACACCACTACCATCATCACCTTTACCAATTGATTCTTCCCCTTCTTACCATACCATAAGTCAGCATGACTTACATGCAATCATCAGACAGTAGTAGGAGCAGTTGGTAATAATGCAGGTATAAATACAAGCCCTGATTGTAGGAGGAGCAGTAACAAAAAGAGAGGCAGAAGGGTCCAATACAGGATCCTATATGGAGGTGGCCAAGCCACCAGTTTTTAATGGAAAAGCAGGGAAAGTAGGAGGATTTATTACAGCATGTAGGCTTTACTTAAGGATGAAGATGAAAGAAGCAATAGTGGAAGAGCAGATTCAGTGGATTCTATCATATGTACAGGGAGGATCAGCAGATGTGTGGAAAGAAAATATATTGGAAGATCTGAAAGTGGGAGAAATAGAATATGAGTCAGCAGGGGAATTTTTGGCAGGATTAAAAAGAGAGCTTGGAAGAGGAAATAAAGAGGCAGTAAAAGTAGCAGAGCTGAAAAGGGTAGAACAAGGGGGAAAATAATAGAAGAATTTGTATAGGAGTTCAAATATGTAGCAAGGGGAAGCAGATATGAAGGAAGACAATTTTAGATAGATATTGGAAGAAAAGTAAGAAGGAAAAAGAAAGGATAAGGAAGCAATGGAAACAGGAGCAATTAGTCCCAAGACAAAATAATGAGGTGCAACAATTGCCATGGCCTCAAGTTTGGCCAAGGAGGCAGGAAGTACCTCAACAGCAGGTTCAAACAGGACTGGCTCTGATAGAGGGAGTAGAGAGAACAAATGCAGTGATGGCATGCCCTCAACAGAGGATAGGGTTTGCTCAATGCAACTCATATACTATGGATATAGATAGGAGGGAGAATCGGAACTGTTATAACTGTGGGAGATTTAGATATTTGGCAAGGAACTGTAGGAATAGAGAGAACAGAATTGGAGAAGGTAGAAGACTATAATACAGTGGTAATAAGAACAATAGACAGAGGAGGGTTGAAGGAGAAAATGGACCAGAAAGTTTAAATGGGAACAGAGACTTAATACTTCTTGATTAAGTCTCAATAATATGTACACAATATTCTCTAGAGTAATGGACAATATATCCTGTTGTGACCTAAACAATGAGGAAAGACTGAGAGAAGTAACAGTCAAAATTGGATTGAAGAGAGTAGATATGCAGGAGGGAGTAACTGTGGAAGCACTGTTGGATAGTGGAGCAACAGGGCTAGTGATGAGTTCAGAGTTTGCAAGAAAGCAGAGGTTCAAGCTATGAAAGATTGAAAGGCCTATATATGTAAGAAATGTGAACAGTTCTTTTAACAAAGAAAGACCCATTGAACATATGGTAGAAGTAAATATTTACTACCAAGGGCACAGAAAAAGAACAGATTGATGTGATAGGAGAACAAAAATAGAGTGTAATTTTGAGAATGCTATGGCTTGCTTGCCACAATCCTGAGATTGACTGGAGAACATGAGAAGTAAAGATGACAAGGTGTCCAAAGAAGTATAGAAAGCAGTGGAGACCAAAGTAAGGAAAGTCAGGGTGGCAAAAGCAGAAAGAGAAGGAAAAAAAGGAAGAAGAAGGAAAGAAGTGAGAAGAGAAGGAGCAAAAGAAAGAGAAAGAAAAGAAGAAGAGAAAACCAAAGAAAGAAAGAACAACAGAGGTAAAGAAGATAGCAGAAGAATGGGAAATCTAGGACGAGGAAGAAGAAGTAGCAAAGTTGGAAGAAGAAGCAAAGAAATTAGTACCAGAACACTTTCATAAATAGATCCATGTGTTTGGAAAGAAGCAGTCAGAAAGGATGTCCACCAGAAAGCTATGAGATCATGCAATAGAGACAAAGGAAGGGTTTGTACCAAGAAAAGAGAAGGTATATCCATTGTCAAGAGAGGAGAGAGAAGAGGTGCAAGAGTTCATTAATGAACAATTGAGGAAAGGGTATATTAGACCTTCAAAGTTACCTCAAATGGCACCAGTGTTTTTTGTAGGAAAAAAGAACAGTAAAAAGCATATGGTATAGGACTATTGGTATTTAAAAGAATGAACAATTAAGAATAACTATTCCTCACTCTTAATTTCTGATATCATAGAAAACATAGGTACGAAGAAAGTATTTACTAAGTTAGATTTATGATGGAGATATAATAATATATGGATAAAGAAAGGGGATAAGTGGAAGGTGGTGTTTACAACTCCAGAAGGGTCATTCAAACCAATAGTGATGTTCTTTGGACTAACAAACTCACCTGCAACATTTCAGACTATAATAAACGAGATCCTTAGAGATCTAATCAACACTGGAGAAGTAGCGAGTTTTATAGATGATATAATAGTAGAAATGGAGAAAGAAAAGAGACATAATGAAGTAGTAGAAGAGGTAGTAAGAAGGCTGGTAGAAAATGACTTGTATGTGAAGCCAGAGAAGTGTAAGTGAAAGGTAAAGGAAGTAGGATTTTTGGAAGTAGTGATTGGACCAGAGAGAATAAAGATGGAGGAAGACAAGGTGAAAGGAGTGTTAGATTGGCTGACTCTAAAAGGGGTCAAGAATGTATAGAAGTTTTTAGGATTGGCAAACTACTATCGCTGATTCATCAAGGATTTCACATCCATAGCTAGACTATTGTACAATATGGTGAAGAAGGATCAAAAGTAGGAGTGGATGGAAAGGCAGGAAGGAGCATTCAAGGAGTTAAAGAAAAGGTTTACAAAAGAACCGGTATTAGCAGCACCAGACTTAAATAAAAAAAATGAGGATAGAAGTGGATGCATCAGATTATGCTATGGGAGGAGTGTTATCTATGGAGTATGAAGATAGAAAATGGAGACTGGTGGCATTCCTCTCAAAATCTCTAAATGAGACTAAGAGGAATTATGAGATTCATGACAAGGAGATATTGGCAGTAATAAAAGGATTGGAAAACTGGAGACACTTGTTGAAAGGTGCAAAGTTCAAGTTCAAGGTCTAGACAGACCATAAGAATTTAGAATATTTCATGAAAGCATAGAAGTTGAACTGAAGACAAGCTCACCGGGCTTTATATCTGTCAAGGTTTGATTTTACTTTAATACATGTACTAGATACAAAAATGGGAAAAGCAGATGGACTTAGTGGAAGACCAGACTGGAAAGTAAGGAGAGAGAACAATAACAATAATCATAACAGACCTGTCATCAAAATACTCCATCATGCAGTTAACATTACCTCCACAGAAGCTGAATTATTTGCCATCAGTGGATTTGTAGTCTAGCAGAAGTAGTAATAAAAGGATCCAAAGTAGATATAGTAGAAAAAATAAAAAAAGCTAGGAGTAAGGACAAAGAAGTAGTTAAGGTAGTAGAAAAGATGAAGAATGCAGAAGTAAAATTATTATGGAGAGATGAGTGGCAAATTGAGGGGGACTTAGTCCTGAAAGAGGAAAAAGTATATATGCCAAAGGATGTGGAGCTGAGAATGGAGATAATTCAGTTATATCATAATGTACCAGTAGTAGGACATAGAGGAAGGTGGAAGACAACAGAATTGGTAATGAGGAACTATTGGTGGCCTGGAGTAATGAAGAATGTTGGAAAGTATGTAGAGGAATGTGATATATATCAGAGAATGAAGAATAGAACAGAGGCACTAGCAGAGAAGCTAAAGTTGAATGAGGTACCAGAAAAGTCATGGACACATCTAACGGTGGACTTTATTATGAAGTTACTATTAGTAGCTGGAAAAGATGCGATTCTAGTAGTCTACAATAGGCTGTCCAAAATGATGTATTTTGTGGCAACAATAGAGGAAACATTGGTGAAGGGATTGGTGAGGCTGTTCAGAGATAATGTGTGGAAGTTATATGGATTGCCAGAGAGTGTGATATTAGATAAAGGTCCACAGTTTGCAATGGAGATGACCAAGGAACTGAACAAAATGTTAGGGATTAAAACCAAACTATCAACATCCTTTCATCCACAAACAGATGGTCAAACAGAAAGAATGAACCAAGAGTTGGAACAGTACTTATAGTTCTTTGTTCATCATAGGCAAAAGGATTGGCTAGAATGGTTAGCATCAGCAGAGTTCACAGTAAACAAAAAATACATTTAGCAACTAAGATATTACTGTTTATGGCAAATTATGGAAGAGAGTTGAGAATAGGGACAGATATTAGGAAGAAAGGAAAAGTGGAGAAAGCAATAAAGTTTGTAGAGAGAATGAAAAAGATACAAGAAAAAGCAGGGGCAGCATTGAGAAGGGCTTAGAAGAAGATGAAATGACAGGTGGATAAGAAAAGAAAAGAGGGAGAAGAGTGGAAAAAAGGAGACAAAGTAATTTTAAGTATAAAAGATCTAGTGTTCAAAGAGTGACTAGTGAAGAAATTAGTAGATCAATACATTGGTCCATATATTATTGATGAAGTAGTGTCTGTCACAAACTTCATTCAACTTATATCTCCACAACCAGTAGACTTATTCTCACAAACTAAGTTGCACTGTAAAGTCCTAAATGAGGGCCATCTATACATATGTGGGATGTACAAAAGCGGCAACAAACAATCGAGATATTAGGTCATCAGTAACTGTAAAATCTTTGTTTGCTAATATCTCATGAACGACTAGACAGATTTGCACGATCAAACTTGCTTGGAAAGTGCTCATCAAACTGTTTCCAACAATATATAGTATATTACATAGCAATAAGTATTTATAGAGATACAAGCATATCAATATAGTAACATAATTAGTTACCTTCTAAAATTAGCCTGACAGCTCCCATCAGGTATGAGTTTTGATCATGTGATAGCAACAGCTTGTGCATGGACCATCACTCTTATATACTTCTGTGTCTAAGGATTAGACCTCAGACTTAACAACATTAATTTTTATTAATCTTTATCCTTTATTATCTGTATTGATTTTAATCATCATTGTCATCATTATTGAACTTCTGAATCACTCCTAAACCTCTGAGAGTGCACCTAAGGTTCAGATATCACAAATGAGTGAGTAGTTCATTTTGTGATAATGTCTACTAATGTGGTCAAATTATAACTACCAACTTCAATAAGAATACATCTAGTAGTAAATGTTAGTCAAGTAGTATGATACAGAGAACAAATAGAAGGACAAAAGGTAGAAGAAGCAAAACCGGTAAAAGTAGAAGGAGTAGAAGAATGGAAGGTGAAAAGAATTTTAAATAAACAAAAAATAAGGGGAGTAGTGAAGTACTTAATGCAATGGAAGAGGTTTACAATGGAACATAACATATGGAAAAAAGAGAAGGATTTAGGAAATGCAAAGGAAATTGTAGTTGAGTTTGAAGAAAGAATGAATGCAGAAGTAAGATGATAAGAGAAGTTGGATATAGCAGAAGAAAGAGACTTTAGGAGGGGAGAATTACCAGAAAAATATACAGCAAAGATGTTGTATGGATAGGATGATAGAGAGTTTGAGAAGGAATACCTGAGGAAGTTAGAGAGGAACTGGCAGAAATGGAAGTCAGTTTCTCTGGAGGAGAAATCTTGAAAAGGGGGTAATGTCAGAGTTCAAGACAGTGGACTCTAACTATTTTATTTTATTTTCTCATTTTTATTTTTTGGAGACTTAGGATTAGCAAGACATTATGGTCACACTGTCACAAATTGTCACATCAGTCACATGTCACACAAAATGATAGTCACATGATCATGTGTCACATTAGAAAAATGTAGAAGGTTCTGGAAGAATGATGTCATACAGTATGTATAACATATATTAATCTTATGACAAACATATGGTCATTTGGTAGGCTAGAAGTAGAGTAGCACAGACCATGGGGTTTTAGTATATAAGATAGACAATCCTGTACAGAGTTCTCTATCGAGTTCTCTTGTGTAAATCCTATACAAGATTCCTTTTCTTAATCTACTCTAAAAGTTTTGAGATTGTAACACAAAGGTTTCATTGTGGACATTATTAATAATTGTCTGAATAGTATTTTTCCAGCTTTCAATAGTCTGAATCAAGAATTTTCTCCTAATTCTTATCTTATAGATAATTTTTCTAATTGTTTCTCTTTTTACCTAGCTAGTTATAAAAATACTAATGTAAAAACTGCTTATTGTAACAAACTCAAGAAAGTATACAAAGAGTCATCCAACAATCAAAACATCATATTCATCATCTCTAATGCAAATGTCAGAAACAATGTCACTACTTTAGTCTTACATATTTGGAAAAAACATGAAATTATCACAAAAACTGTTTATCATATAATAAATATCTCATCTACAGAAGCTAAACTCTTTGTCATTAGATGTGGAATCTGTTGGATATTGCAAATATAAGATATTTCTCATATCATTGTTATCACAAATGCTATCTATACTGCTAAATATATTTTGACTCATCCATCCATTCTCATCAGTTATATTCCATCATCATTTCTAACTATCTAAGAAAGTTCTTTAATAAGAACAGTAATAACTCTATTTTTTTCTAGGATTGCTTCAAAATCCATAGTCATCTTTATCTGTTTTCATTGTTTAATTATCTTCTTCAAACTCTGCAAAATTACTCAGACATTATGTAGAGTTTTTTCCTTTCCAATCTGAACTCTTATTTAGTATTTTACTGTTGAAACATCCACTTAGAGATCTGTTTTAATTACTTCTTTTGTTACTTTATGTATTTAAGGCTGGTAATTACTTTGTAATAGTTAGCCTGATAATTGACTAAAGTTGATGCTAAATCTCTGGTGTCAATGGTGATATACTTTTTCCCTCTCTGTTAGATATGTAAAGCTTAGACACTATTTTTTTAATTTTCTTTTCTTTTTCTTTTTCTTTTTTTAATTTTAGATCTAGAGTTAGGGTTAGAGTGACATCACAATCCTACTGTCACACAATCAGTCACATTATATAACACAGTCACAGTCATGGTTACAAGTTACAAGGTTATAGAGAAGGATGTAGAAAGTTCTAGAAAGATAACATTATACAATGTGTGCAAACACACATTGATCTTAAGGCAAACACATGATGGTTTAGGGTAGGTGTCAAGATCGTTGACAGTGGACTTCATTTTTTATTTTCTCTTTTCACTTTATTTTATTTTTATTTTTATTTTTATTTTATTTTCTATTTTTAGAACAACTCGGGTTAGAGTTTATCAGTCATGCTGTCACATCAGTCACAAGTTGATGGCGTAGTTACAAGACTGATCACGGAACTTGAGAGAATGAAGTAGAAGGTTCTAGAACGAAGTGACATCATACAGCATAGACAACACATGTTGGCCTCATGTTATACACATGGTCATTAGGGTAGGGTGCACAGTAGTGAGCACGGACCATGAGTAGTAGTATATAAGATAGACTACTTTGTACTAGGAACTCTATCGAGTTCTCTTATGTTACTCAATACAAGAGATGTCTTATTGCTTGACACTTTAAGCTTTAAGTCATAACAGTAGGCTGGAAAAGTAGTAGCATAGACCATGATAGTTTAGTATATAAAAGTAGATAATCTTATATAGAGTTCTCTATTGAGTTCTCTTATGTTAACCCTAATATAAGGTTCTTTTTATTGACCAGCTTTAAGATCTTTGAGTCGTAACACTCTCCTTATAACTCCTTACAAGACCATCTTCTGAAATTGCAACCACATGGCTCATAGAAAGCACAACATATAGGTTGAGACTAAGATTATCCTGACAAGTCTACATTACTAAGCTCATCATATAGAGTTTCTATACTCTGTGCATTTCTAAGCCAACTCCACAGACTTTTACCCTCAAGTGTAAACTGCACCTAACACCAGGATAATTCCTATTCTATATAGTAAAATGTTATAGGAATTCAGAAAAAAGAAGAATACAATAATATTGTTAAAAAATAGCAGAGTTATTTTCAAGTGTCTAATTATAAGAGAAGACAATTTCTTGATCTTAATAATAATAATAGTTAACCTATTTGTCTAACTTATTCTAAAGATGGGGCTTGGTTGAAAAATTTCAGCCTATCCAACTTATTGTGTACATATATCATCAGATTGATCATCAATCATGCTTCTATTAGTGAATACAAGCTATAATTCTTTTCTAATGAGTCACTTATATGCTTTGTAGCAACTTTCTTATTGAAATGAGAGTACATATTTTACATGAGTGTATTCAATATAAGAAATCATGGAATCTCAAGTGAAAGTCTCTTAAGGACATTCTTACATTTCTCAAGTTCAATCTTGAGATGTTTTGTTTTCAAAAAGGCATTACATAGAAGTTTTTTACTAAGCTTAATATTTTATCTAGTATAGTATTATGTTACTTATAGTTTTCTTTTCTTTTTCTCTTTTCTTCTCTTTTTTTTCTTCTTCTTTATTTAAGTAATTACATTATAGTTACCATAGCTTACCACTATATTCTATATAATAAATTGTCAATTTTTAAAAAAAGTATAATATAATATCACATGTGATTGTCACACATAAGTCACAAATTGTGACAGAGGCATGATACCTATCACAGGATAATCAGATATGTTATAATTACAGATCATACAATTATATAATATAGAGAAGAATATAGAAAGGTTTAAAATAGTATTACAAACTTCATTTAGCTTGTATCTCCACAACCAGTGAACTAATTCTTACAAACTAAGTTGTGCTAGAATGTCCCAAATAAGTGCTATCCACACATATGTAGAATATACAAAAGCAACAACAAATAATTGAGATATTAGGCCATTAGTAACTGTAAAATTTTAGTTGGCTATTATTTCATGAACATCTGGACAGATTCACATGATTAAACTTGCATTGGAAAGTACTCATCAAAATGTTTCTAATGGTATATGATATATCTCATAGTGATAAGTATTTATAGAGATACAAGTATATCAATATAGTGACATAATTAGTTATCTTTTAAAATTAGCCTAACATTTGGTATAACAGATAACAGCCCCATCAGGTATGAACTTTGATCATGTGATAGAAACAGCTTGTACACAGACCATCACTATTTTGTATAAATACTTCTGTATTTAAGGATTAAACCTCAGACTTAACAACATTAGTTTTTATCAATTATCATCAATCATTATTTCTTATTAAAATTCTGAATCACTCCTAAACCTCTGAGAGTATACCTAAGGTTCAGATATTACAAACAAGTAGGTAGTTTATTTTGTGATAAATAGATAATGTTATATAGCATGATAACAGTATATTAATCTTATGGAAAGTACATAGACTTGAGGGTAGGTTAGATGTAGTATATACATAGACTATAGTTTATAGTATATAAGATAAACTAACTTGTACTCAGAATTCTATCAAGTTTTTTTGTATTACTCAATATAAAAGTTATCTTAAGAACTTAAGTCATAACAATTTGCTTCTCTGACTCAAACACCTGTGCTCCTAACAAAAACAAACCTGGATAGAAAACTTGCAAACCTTCATAGAGTAACAACTTTGAGAAGCTGGATAGTAATGGAATACTAACACTTAAAAAGTGAAAGAAATACTTCAATAACAACTTGTACTTGTGGTAAAAGGAGCCACTAAGTCAAAACATGTCTACATTACTCTTTAGGTAACACTAGGCTTCAGGCTAAATATGTAGAGGCAGCCCTTCCTATATTAGAAATTCCAACTGTATAGTCAGGAAACTAAAATATAGATCCACAAATTCTGTATAGATTGTGAGCTGTGTTGATCTTATCTGTATAAAGAGTCTAATTTATCTCAATGTTACTATCCTCTCTAATCCAAACTCTCTTATCTTGACACTTACATCACTATTGGTCTACAAATTAGATCACATTTAAAACCCAACTTTCTGTACTCTGGTTGACTTGGGCTCCATCTACTATTTTGTTAACACTGTATTCATATAGAAATACAACATCCCTACTACTCTAACCATATCTATGAAACTCAAACTATTTGATAGATTATCCAACAACATCATTTCTGAAATAGCCTCTTTATTCATTACTTTTTCATCTAGTTACTGAATGATCTTAAGTATGTACATAATCTTCTTTGACTCCTCTTGTTTATTGGTACTCAGATATAACTGGCTCATCCAACATAACCTATTGATTAACTGGACTATGAAGTCTATCACTTTCTGATCAAGCTTAAGAAGAAAAAATCACCTCCTGGAAAAAAACATGACATCTGCACTATTTGGAGAAAACTTGTCCATACCTAATCTACCTGATCCTCTCAGCTCAGAATCTATATCTCCTCCTTCCTAACCCTATATTGCTACTATTGGTACTTGATTATATATCTAGGCATCATAGATAATAGACTCAATAGCTTTCTGCCTTATACTCTACTTCATTAATCTCATTAGAAAAGCAGTAAATATTATTAGTGACTTAGTCAATTTATCCACTGTTCCATCTAAGTACTACAAGTTCATGGATATTTTTGTTAGAAACAAACCAGCCACTAAACCAGTTATGCTAAAAGTATGCAATGTTAAGCTTAGCTTTGACATCTGACTGGTATTATATATGTACTTCATACTGTACTCCTGATAATTTTTAGCAAGACCAAAGCAAAAACTTTGGCTCTTCACTGCTTATATAACTTATAAATCAAAATAGGAAAAAACTACCTATCAGAACCATCTACTCACTCTTAACAGCAGAACAAGAAGTGCTCAAAGAGTTTATTCATGAAAACCTGAACATTAGATTCTTTCAAAGGCTCAATTACATCACATAAAAGGATAAGTACCCACTTCTCTTAATATCCAACCTTCTTGATTCTTCTCTAAAGACATGCATTTATACAAAGATTGATCTCTATTATGTATATCACTTAATATGGATTACAGAAGGTGGTGAATGGAAAATGGCTTTCCAAACTTATTATAGATTATTTGAATATGTAGTGATGTCTTTTGGCCTAACTAATATCCCAGTAGCTTTCCAATGGTTTATGATTGATACTTTCTCAGACCTTTTAAATATCTGTATAGTGGTATATTTCAATGACATCCTGATTTATTTGGATAACATGTTCTAATATCAAGAATATGTTAAAAAACATTGTGTTGACTCTGCAAAGTTAGTCTATATGCAAAAGTTAAGAAGTGTGAATTCCACTCTAGTTCTATAAAGTATCTAGAATATATCTTGTTTTCTTCTGGATTAATCATGTCCTCCAATAAAATCAATATAATTTAGAATTAGTTCAAATCAAAGAAAGTTAAGAATATACAAGTCTTTTTAGAGTTTGCAAATTTCTATTATTGATTTATCTCAAATATGGCTACCCCACTAATCTAGTTGATATGGAAAGATACTTCTTGGAACTTTGATTTCTAGTACTGTGAAGTATTCAATATCTTTAAAAAAGTATTTGTCTCTGCTTCAATCCTTACCCACTGTATTCCCAACACCTAAATAATTGTGGAAACTGATGCTTTAGACTATTCTCTTGCAGTTATACTATTGATTATGATGAAAGAAAAAGGAGTGTACTTAGTTGCTTTCCACTCCTGAATATTCAAAGCTATAGAACTCAACTATAACACACATAACAAGAAACTTCTTACAGTTTTCAAAGCCTTCCATATCTAGTGCTACTATTTGGAAGTGTTAGAGCTTCCTATAGACATTATCATAAACTATAAGAACCTGAATTATTTTTTAACCACCAAAATTCTCTCCTATTACTAAGCAAGATAGTTGGAATTCCTCTCCCAGTTTAATCTTGTTATCTGCTTCTGTCAAGAATGTCTAGAATCCAAACCTGATGCTATTACTCAAGGAGAAAACTTTTATCTGAGAGAAGAAAGTGTTGTCTACATCTCTGTCAACCCTCAAAATTTGCATTTCATTTTCACTCATAGTCAATTTGTGATATTCCTTCAAGCTACTGCTTTAGTTTCTCTATCTCTCTAGACTGCTATCATTATAGATCTCTGTTATTGCAACTACTAATCAAAATGATCAATAGTACACTAAGTATTAGAAACAGACTAGCCACTAAACCAGTTATGCTAAAATTGTGCAATGTCAAGCTTAGCTTTAACATCTGGCTAGTACTATATATGTACTTTATACTGTACTCCTGACAAGCAAGTCATTCATTATTATCTAAAAAGTTACTAGTGAGTTTGTCAGTCCAAAGAACATTACTGTTGGCTCAAAAGCATCCTCTAGCATTGAGAATACTGCCTTTCACTCATCTCCCTTCTTAATTCTTACATTGACATATTCATATATTAAGTTTATTTTTATAAACTTCTTCTTTTAATAATCTTGCACCATTCTCTTCTTTCCATTCTTCTTTGGCACAAAGAATACTAGTGACATTTGTAGTAATTTTGTTGGTCAAATATATTTCTTTTTCAGAACAAAACCTTTCCTGAGATCTATAACATAATCCTATATCTTTCTTATTAGCATTCTCTCTGACTCCTTTTTTTCAAATACTTTTAAATACTTATGGAACTTTTTAGAAACTATTTCTTCTACCATTCTAATCTCTATCAAGTCTTTCTCTTCTTCTTGCTTTTCTTCCATTATTCTCACTATCTCCATTTCTTCCTCAACTATTGGTTTTCTAAATTCTTTTTTCTTTGTATTCTTTTCTTCTTTTCTTCTTTCTTCATTTTCTTTTGCCATCCTGGCTTTGTCTGCTTTGTCTTCTACTGCTTTCTACACTCATCTGAATATCTCATTATTTTCACCTTTCCAGTCTTCCAATCAATTTCTGAATTATAGCATGCTAACTACAGCATTTTTAATATGATACTCAATTTTTATTCTCTCTTTATACCACTTGTAAAATAACAATAACTCCATCTCTACCATATGCTTGATCAGCCCCTTATAATTAAAGGTACCATCTACATTTCTCACATATATCAGCTTTCTAGCTTTTTCTTTTTAAACTTATTCTTCCTTGCAAACTCTGAACTCATTACCAATCCTATCACTCCACTACTTAATAACACCTCCACAACAATTCCCTTTTCATTATCTTCCTGCCTCAACCCTATCTTGACTGTTACTTCTCTTAACACTTTTTCTCCTTCTATCTTTCTTATTTCCACTTATCTTTTCTTCTTTTCCTCTTTCAATTTTTCCTCTTTCAAAATTTATTACTTGAGGACCAACATTCTAATCCCCTAACTTATACTCTTCTATTCTCCTCAATATTTTCTCTATTTCTACAATAACAGGTGATATGTCCAAAACCTCCACAAACAAAACACTTTCTTATCTGCATTATTATCTTTCTGTTCCTTTCTCTCTTTCTATTCTATGCTTTCTATTGTTTCCATTCCTTCCCTGTTCTTCTTTCTTTCCTTACTCTCATTTTTTCTACTCTTTTCCACTTATTATCTAGTCTCTTTCTTTCTTTTTCTTCTTCTCTGTTCTTCCTTCTATCTTTCATCATATTCTCTTCTTATCCATTCTTTTTCTTACTCTCTTCTTTTCTCTGCATCTTTCTTCTGTAATGTCACTAATTGTTTTTGTAATTTTAATATTTTTGCATTATTTTCCATCACTTGCTGCAATAATCTCATTGTCAAGACCGTTGACAGTGGACTTCATTTATTTTTATTTTTTCTCTTTTGTTTTATTTTTTCTTTTCTTTTCTTTTCTATTTTCTATTTTTAGAACAGCTCAGGTTAGGGGTTATCAGTCAT
>Ga0157364_1001129_pt1 | contig 21739 bp, 15 predicted proteins | sample AttsexASBM2_FD_111476 | JGI IMG/M metagenome (GOLD analysis project Ga0157364, IMG submission 111476) | Fungus gardens microbial communities from leaf cutter ant in Ribeirão Preto, State of São Paulo, Brazil - Atta sexdens ASBM2 | ecosystem: Host-associated > Fungi > Mycelium > Unclassified ...
ATATATATATATATATATATATATATATATATATATATATATATATATATATATAGATTTTGAAGATATAAATATATATATAGAAACAAAATATACGCATAAATAAACCAAAAGATCCAAGAGGAAATGCTTTTGAATCTCTTCCAAAAGATCCAGTTCTCATCAATATAACATTAACTTTATTCTCGATTTCACTCGAACTCACTGTTTCTTAGAATTAGAAAAGATTAAATTGGATTTTAAGATTTAGAAGAAGAATAAACTTTAAATTAAATCAAAATTAAAGTTAATTTTACATGGATGAAATCAGACCTTAACTTCAAACACAAGTATGAAAAATGATCAAAGAAAAAAGAAATATCTTGGACGACAGATACGAACATGAGGTCCAGTATGACTTTACCTCTCCTGCTCTGGTTCTTAGGATGATACGGTGCATTACACCAGGTAGCACAATCGCCCCAAGATTTGCAATCAGGACATGCACGCATTCTGCCAACAACGTAGTTACTAGTCAAGTGACCCATTCCACCTTCTTCAGACGAACTAACATCTTCCAACGAAATCTCGCCTTCTTCTTTCTCATCGTCCAGGATGTCGATTGTCTCCGTACAGCCGCTTGACAGATCACTCGCCATCGTACAAACTTACCCGGCAGCGAAGAGTGAAATTTTTTGTCGCTGCTTTTTGTCTATTCGTTTCTTAGCGAAATCCGCGCGTGAATCACTCCTTCAGACTTTGAGATTAATTACGCGAGAGCACGTTCGAAAATAAAGCAAAGAATGATGTATTCTTTTGATAGATAAATTATATCTACAGGTGGAAGAAAGGAACTACGGAGGAGGAGGAGGGGGAGGGGAAATCACGTAAGTATCTTCTCACACCGTGCAAGGAAATTTTTTGTATAGAAAAAAAATGAAAAAAAATGGAGACAAGATCGTCTGACGTCCCGGAAATACGTGGCAAATCTCGTTGCCGTGAATTTAATGATGCTGAGACGCGATTAATTAACGTGCACTGTCAGCAATGAGCAATCGCTATCGCAACCTTGATTAAATACCTTGACCCCCCTTGTCCAACTAACACTAACAAATCAACGAAACCATAGCGGCCATGTTTCTTATGTCCCCACTTACATGTGTCACGTGTAATGTATTATGAATGCGTTTTCATTAAATTGTATCGGAGTGAGAGAAGATCGAGGACCATGTCCATGTATTGATTAATGGAATTTGGCTAATTGGAAAAAGCGGTATAATATTAAAATTATTCGATTTCCTAAATTAGCCAAACTCTAAGGGTATTTTCACACAACTTGCATAACCGTATAACATATGCATAAAGAAAATTATCCAATCATATTTCTTTTATAAAGATAGCATGTAAAATATATCCTAATAGCGTTTTCCACTAGACTAGTGCAACACTGATGATGCATATTGAGTGCAATTGAAATGCAAATCTATTCTAATTTGTTGTATTAATATAAATAATTTAATCCTAATCACACATCCTTTGCTGTCACAAAAACTTCATAACCTTAAAAGGATTTATTAACACTGAAAATATATAAATAGATTTATACTCCATTGCATTAATGTGCACTAATTTTCTCAGTGAAAAACGCTATAATTTTCAATGCTCAATTTTCAAGCATGCTCAATTGTACTCAATTGTGCTCAATTTCCAGCATCTAATAATTCTGATAAATCTAAAACAGGGAGGGAGGGGGGGGAAGTGTAGCATTCATTTTTTATTTGCATTTACAATATAAATCTATTCGTATTACTTAACCTTTTGCACTTTTTGCGCTAACGGTTATGAACGGCGATTCTTAATTACTTCTCAACTAGTTAGGACAAAGCAATGGCGATTGCTTAGTTCTGATTGGTTGAAAGTAATTGCCAATCACAATTGCACAATTATTAGTGTGATTACGACTTAACGAGACTTTCGTTTTCCGTCAATTTTAATCTTGAATACACAAATTTTTCGCGCAGACAATTTTATAAAAGAATACTACAATTCTAAAGAATAAAAATCGATATAATATATAATATATAATATAGGAATATTATATATTTATAAAAAAATACTTTCACAAGAGAACCTATGCAGTTATTTATCAAATTTTCTTTACTGAGATTTGTTTTTTAGAACATTGAAATCGGACATGACATAATTGTCGAGTAGATCCTTATCAAACAGAAATCGCGCCAATGCTTGATCTCCAACACCCGACAATATGGTCGTTAATCTTGCAAATTCGTTAACACTTTTCATCTGATTTTCCATGAAACCGGTGATGATAAAATCACTCGCATTCAGATCACCGTGCTTTTCCGCTATAGCATTTACCGCAACTAGTTTTTGACCAACTTCGATTTCCAATTGCAATGCTGTCTACAGAAAATTTACATAGACAAAAGAATTAACTTATACACCTGAATAGCTATTACTAAATGAAAGACTCTTATTAATTCTTAAGGGATGTATCATATTCTTAAAAAATATATATATTACATTATTTAAAATCATCTTAAATTACAATAGATTCGATTGTTAAAATAATAAAAATAAATTTACTTTGAATGCATGCAATGGGCATTTCCAATCTTGATCATTTGGCGGCGATATATCGTATAAATGCACTTTGCCGCCTCGCATTTTTATATAGTTAAAAAATTTCAAGGCATGTTCATGCTCTTCATGATGCATCCGCATAAAGAATGACTCGCAGCCGGGTAAAGCAACGTCCACGCGACCGAAATATGCAGCCTTTATACAATGAAATATAAATTTTCATAAAATAGCAATTAAATTAATTTTAATTTTATTAATCAATTTTAATTATATCAAAAGGACACATGTTATAAAGGCAATTTATAATTATAGTAATTAAAAAAATTAAAATCTATGATTTGTGTAAAATCCTAATTTCTTGTATAAATTGTATCTTGTTTAAAGTTGAAAGAAATAAAAGGGATCATGCCATCGATAAATAATAATAAAATGCCATCAGTTCCACACTTATTTGCTCATTCATAGCAGCTTCGGTTTCTTTGTGGAAAAAAAAATTGACTCTCTTTCCACTCGAGCATTTTGTTGGTTTATCAATACACATTCCTGTTTGATTATTATTTTTCGACTTTTTTCGTGTTAAGCTACATAATTTTGGTGAATTAATATAAATTGATAAAAATGTATCTTATGTGTAAAGGATAAGAAAAAACTAGACACTATATTGTGCCTATAGTCTCATAAATTAAATTTTAATATTTCATATAACAAATTCATAATTAAAAAAATTTAATTTAAAAGAATAAGTTTCTAAAAAAATATTTTTTTTATATTATTTATATGATTAAATACTTAATACTATTTAGAATCTTGATTTATTAATTAATTACCTGTAACCTAATTGTCGAATTAGCGAATAAAACTCATGATTGTGAGATATTAAAAGTTTGTAATAAGGTTTACGAATATTCAATATTCGCAACATTTTTTAATGATTTTTTAAATTAGTCTATTCACATTAATTTAAATCATTTGTAAGTTATGATGTAATGTCACTGATTTGAAGCAAATATGTGTGAACATATATGAATTTAACAAAATTTCGTATTAGAAATTTCTCGAAGTTTCTCGAAAAAATCAAGAATTTCAAAAATTGCCATTAGAAATATATTGTTAAATAAGAGAAATAATGCAAAATAAAACACCAAGAATTGCAGTTCAAAAAATTTCCATTACTTGTTTTCTTTCTTTCATCTACACACATTAATATATATTATAAAATGCTAAATATAAATACATACAGATTGATTAATGTATTATCTAAAAAATTCATTGTAATAAAACTATTCTCCTTTTCAATGATTAAGAAATTGTTTTAAGCTTTAATTTTAATATATTATCAAATTTATATTTTTATTATAAATATAATTGTACTAAAATATTGTAACACTCTAAATTAATGTTCCATTTATTGTCTTAAGCGATATTTTTTATAATAAAATGTTGTATAATTAGTAATTGTAATGACAATAGTAGTCATCTTTTATTTTATATACTTGAAATTCATATACCGATTTGATTTTACAGACTGTCAAAATATTTTAAAATTATAAGTCTCTAGCAAACAATAAATATAACAGTTTACAATAAATCATAAATATGTCATTGATTTATTGAATTAGGTGAAGGATCTGACAGTTGATGTGTATTATTTGAGGACACGGTATTTATAGAACTGAGGCTTTCTTGTTTTATATTAGAAGTGCTAAGATTCATATTGATCACAGTCGTCGATGTAGGATTCTGCATATCTAATTGACTTTGCGCAATATCCTGTAGAGCTGCTTGAATTCGTTGAAGAAGTGTCTCTCCTTGTCTTACTACTTCTTCCAGTTGTTCACCAGCCTGTTGATTCTCCTGTTCGAGTCTGCTAAGGCTGGCTACTTGTAACTCCTGTGATGATTCTTCGCTCGGCAAACTCTCTATTAATGTATCTATATCTTTGGCACACCTTGCAATGAGATTTGCAAATAAGGCAGCATAATCTAAAATAGATGAACTATGATTTATAATCAACATGTATATTTAACCCTAAATAAATACAATCAAATCATTTGTATCCTACATTTCTTTTTTTTTTAAATACTAAGAGTACCTGACTAAATAATAGCTTCTATTCTTTTTTTTCTTTTTATCATAATTTTATAAACACCTATTAAAGATGTTAAAATATATATAAAAATAAAATTTTTATATACTTGTAAAAGTAATAAAAATTAATCCAGGACACAAATGATCTATACGTATAAAGGACTGTAAAATTATTTTATGTACTAAAGAGTAGTATTATATTATCAATATATATTGAAACATATAAAAACCTTCTTGAGATTGATGTGGCTGCGGGGTACCGATGCGATCAAAACCAGGAAATTTACTGGGCGTAGAATACTGTTGTAGAATACCAACGCTGTTGCAAAAGTGTTCTGCTTGCTAATACCAAATCGACAATTAAGATCATTAAGATGCTAAGATGATAAACATATGAGACAATAAAATAGAAATATTTTATTACCTGATTTATGGTGTCTTGCAACTGTGTTAGGCGATCTGCCATAATATTGAATTAATATGGATCACTTGTAATTAATTTAGATAGCCTCTTATAACATTCATAACAATCAATAAAGATAAGAATGCAAGAGTTTACCACCTGTCAAGACACCCTAACAATCTCAGCGCTTCTTAAAGAAAAACAATATAATTGATTAAAATATCACTTAATTTTCTATGCAACCACATTATCATAACGTACTCGAAATTTTGTTTATACCTATTTATTGAAAAAGACGTTCTAAAACAACAATTTCAGAAAACGGTAAAAAAAACCGTAATCTAACCTCCATACTTCCATGTTTTCAGCGCCACCTAGACGCTAGTCAAACACATGTTTAGGTTTCTTACTTTTTTCCATAATTCCTAGGGAATTAGAAAAGAAGTTTAGATTTAAGTTGGCTACCTTTTTTGCAAAAGAGCAGGTCACCTAAAACTAGAAATACAATAGAAAAACAATAGAAAGGTAGAAAGGTAGACAACAGATTTTTGCATCATTCTAGTAATGCACGAGACACATAAGATTTTATGCTACTCTAGATGGAACAATATGATTTAAATTTCTTTAATTTTTATTATAACTTGGAAAATAAAACTTAAATTTATGATCATATAATATTCTTTTTTCATTCTATATCTCAAATTCACTCTCTAAATTATTGACATACAATTGAGAGAAAAAATCACTCTGTTTATAATACATTGAGAATATTTACATTGTTTATAATTGTAGACATAATTGCACTAAATATAATTTCAATTGTATTTCTGTTAATGTCATTTATCAATTAACACGTTTAGTAGTCGACGATAAATATAAAATGAAACACTGTAATATAATTCTACCATTAGGTGTAGTAATGATTCAGACATTTATCTCACTTTTCCAAATATCGAAGTCAAATACTGGATTAGAAGGGTCTCATAATAAAGTAGGAAGAACGCATCTTAACATAATTTAGCATTTTCCATTGCATTTTTATAAAATGTTTACATGGGGAAATATTTACAAAAATATGAGTAGGGTATGATGAAGTATGAAGACGGGAAAAAGAATGAACAATTCAGTTGAGGGTACCACGGCATTGAGGAGCTCCGCAAAGGCAAGGGATTTTGTCATCCTCCAATGGGAATTTATAATCGTAAGTAATTTCTTCATTAACTCCTATCGGTTGTTTACTGTAGATTACGATCTTCTTTTGACTTTCGATCGTGATTACTTTTGCGTAACAATTCGGCTAAAAGAAATAAAGATTTGATAACCACAATATAAAGTATATAATATTACATATTATATAATATTATAAATATATTGCTCTGTTTCTCTCATTTCAAGATTAATTAATATTGAGTTTTGTTATAACCATATTAATAAACTAGAGATTAAGATTGGAATATAACAAATCAGAAGAAAACTAATATTTTTATCAATATTTTTATCAATTCATCAAGTTAAATTTTAATTTAGATTTTAATTTTCAATTTTTTTAATGTCAAATTTCTCTGTTTTTCACACATATACACACAACACACAAAATGTATTTATTATATTACATAGCCAGTCAAGATTAAATAGAGTGACTTACATTACAACTGTGATTTATAAACCTCGCCAAATTGCCGCATTTCGTCGCATCGATAATTGTATCTAAATCGATGCGGAAGAGGTAAGAACTTCCAATTCCAGTGGCCTCGTATTGAGCTTCTCGTAGATCGGCTACAACCGGTCTAACCATTTGTCCAACATACTCGATAACCATTTCATCGGCCGCGATTGGTTCCATGGCGAACAAGCCCCAATCGTGAATACCAGATTTAGCAAACTTCAATTGCTTTTTACGGAACTAAAACATAAAATATATATTATGAATTACATTAGAATATTATATACATCAATATTAATAGATATATTGAATTATATATATCACTACCTATATTAATAGATATTTTGAATTTATATATCCTACCTTTAATTGATTAAACTTAAGGAGATCACTGTCTGTATCAATTCCAAAAGCTGTTAATAGCCGACGTTGATTACTTCGTGCCTCACGTGACAATGCTTGCATTTTGCCAGTCAACGCTTTAGAATTATTTTTTGGACCATTCATTACACCATCACCTCCACTATAAGAGCCGCCGCTGTCTTCCACATCATTACTGCGCTGTATACTTTGAGCATAATGATGCTGCAAAAACAAAAAGGATGATTTACTGCTTTTCTATAGATTTTTTTTAATAATAAAATAACATTATAATATAAACATGTCTGAACTTTAAATTTTCTTTAGAAAAATGAAAACTTTTACAAACATATCAGATAAATCATTTTTTACTTTATGTTTAGCCTTCTCTCTGATGTCAACTTTGTAATATCCTTCCGTTCTAGCGCTTCCACTCGCATGCAATCGGAGTTCGTCTCGTTTCCTCTTTTTCGCGGGGCTCGGTACATCCGTCGGCGAATGATCAACCCAGTGCGTATCGTTCAACCAGTAACCTTGAGTGTCGTCCGCTAATAAAGCCTCGTAACTTCTTCTCAAATATTCTACATCTTCCGAGTCTATTCCCCTAGTTAAAAACTCGTACAAAATAGCCATTTCTGACATAAGATCTCGTTCTTTGTACGTGACAGTCGGTTCTGGAATCTGTTTAGGAAGCTTATCATATATATAATCATTTCGGATATTTTCTTTCTCTCCCATATGATTCTGATTGCTGTGTATTTTTGTATATTTCTTGGATTTCTGTTTCTCGGTTTTATGAGTATTATCTTTCGATTTCGCTAATTTAACAATCTTTGGATGTTTTACTTTCATCGAGGCTGGTGGTACTCGTATCATCGGTTCTACCGGTTCAGGTTGTGCAGGTGGCAACGAATACGAATGTTCCATATACACCTGCGAAGCCTGAGAACCAGGTGAACTTGGTGTCCGCTGTCCATTCAATCGAAGTTCTGTCTCCGCTTGATACCTATATAGATAATATTGTAATGTTATGATTTAAAAATATTTAATCAGCAAGTTTAATCACTCCGAGAGCGATTAATGACGTCACAAGTTTCTATCTCTTCGATTTCTAACCATGATACTTTTGGGTCGAACTTTCGTTACTCACTCTCGAAACAATCAAACCCACTATAAAAAATTTTAGATTGTTATTACACACAAATCAATAAACACGTTCAGATTATGGATGCTTTCCAGCAAGAACATACTCCGTCACAAAGAATCATTTCATTCTTGTTTAATGTAAACAAAAAACAAGGATATAACGATTCACTATGTTACACTGTATCTGACTGTGTCCTTGCTGGAAAACACTCCAAATAAAGCAGCTAGCCTGCTTACCGATTGAACATGGATTCACAAGTAAGAATTAATCATGTTCAATCGTTCAGCGAACAGGTTAACTAAAATTTATCCATTTTAAATGTGTCCATTGTAATTATTGTAATTAATCCTATATAGTATGTATTGTACTACGATTTATAATATTATATACAGAAAAAAATCAAAACACACACATTCTTTAAAAAAACTTATTTAACTAACCTTAGTCTTCTGATTTCTAAGCTCTCTTCCTCTGAGTCAGTTGTAGGAATCTCACTAAACATTTCAATCTTTTCATTATCCTTCAAAATGGGTTCATCATTGATGTATTTTGCTGACATTGTCTGTAGCGCTCTAATAATATTAGGTTGTATAGGACCTGGACTCTTGTGCCGTATAATATTATCATGTCCAGCTAGAGTCATCAGAGCTTCCGCAGCCGAATTTTCCATTTTTTGTATATCCGGTAATACCTCTTCTTTTATTGCTGATGTTATTATCACCGGTTTCATATCGCTCTGTGTTCCCTTATCTTCAGTGATCGATGTATCTTTCACTTCCTTGTCTAAGGTTCTACACACATCAAATGGTTTTTCTTCCACTACAGGTAATTTCTCAGAAATTTTTTCCTCTTCTTTTACGCTTTCATATCTTATGGAAGAAGATAATGAACTATTCAGATTGTCATCATCAATCTGCGGGAATTCGTTTGAATTTTGATCTTTAATTTTGATATCTGGTACTGGCGTTTCTCTGCCAGTTGGTGTAGGACAGTCTAGAGATCTTTGGATCGCAAGTTCCATCAAAATATCAGGATCTTCGCTATTACAAGCCAAAGGCCTATTGTCGGACATTCGGCTATCTGTATCTTGCTAAAAATAAATTTATTTTAATTAGCATATCTCCTTAAGTCTGTCGTATTTTTTTTTTAATCATTGCGCTTACTTGCACTTTATACACACCTCATCTTCAAAGCAAGCTTCTGCATCGGAACTTTCATTTGAACTATCGGAAGATTCACTGGAACTAATCTCCTCGCTACTACTTTCGATTGACGAAGACGTAGTAGACGAGGAAGAAATGGTCGGAAGAGAAGTCATCGGTTTCTTTGTTTTTTGTACAGGTGGTACATCTAGATCACTATCACTTTCAATTGTTTCCATATCAGCATGACCCGATTGTCGACTGTCCTCATCTTGCGGTAATGGGCTTGGAGCTTTGATCTTGCGCTATATATATAAAAATAAATATATATATAAAACTAAAATAATAACAATGTTTAGCGAAAAAAAAATATAAGATACAACATTATATAATTTAATATTGAGTGATAATAATTCCACCATATAATTTTACGCATAATGTTACTATTGTTCATAACTTTTGACTCCTTATTTTATTTTTTTTTCCTCTTGACTCTTCAATTTCTTTTATTAAATTAAATTTATAACTCTTACAATAATTTTCCGTTCTTATATAAATTATATCTAAGACTTGACATTATGTATATTAAATATGTTGTAAAATCAACTTATATTCCGCATATACTGCTTTGATCTTTATTTACTATGATTATTGTTTTTATTCAATCTGATCTTTGACAATTTAAATGCTCGTGAGACTTATTCGACACTACGAATTGCTTAAGTCAGAGTTCAATCAGTTCCGCATAGTGCTGTAAAAAAGTGCTAATTTGTGAATAACAGCATTCAAAGCTTTATGACAAGATTTGGCAACCGTGGAGATGAGTTGCTTGCCACTCTTCTTAAATTTAAGTTTCTCAAATATTTGAAACATAGTACAATGTAAACGCGTTTTAGTGAATAAAGAAGTTTCATAGATATATTATTTGCGTGATGTCTTCTGCGCTTAATTCTTACTGCCCGTATCCTTTCCAGTTTTTTCATAAGTATTTGAATTTGAAACAGATTCCATTAGTTTTGGCAATCTGTGACTGACTACTCTGTCTTGTCCGTTCAAGAAATCTAATATAGAATATTGCTGAAGAAGACTCCAAAAAGAGTCGAAATTCAATGAGTTCTCTAGGCTTTTAAGAAGATATTTATATCAAATAGAACAATTTTACTTGTAAAAAAAATGTGCAAAATTTGCACACCTTCTTTCGTGCTGATTCTCAGTAATCTAGATTTTTATTTTGTTATTTTACATAACATTATCTTACCCTAAATGAAGGCATCTTTGGCATACTAGCTCTAATACCCAAACCAAAACCATCATAATTGAGTCCCAGTGGTGTTGCTTGTTCTAATAATGATGACAATCCCTGCGATTTTTCTTCTTTTGTTGTATTATTGACAATAATATTATCGCTGCTACCCTGAATTTGATTTTTTTCTGATTTCTTTTCATCCCACCAAACTTCAAATAATTTGAATGCTGTGTTCTCTATCATCTTCTTATTAAAATCTTTCTTTAGAATTTGCTTTAGTTCATTTACAACTCTGCTTAATACTCCATTGATAGTAGGTCCCTATAAATAGAAATATTTTTAAAAGCTGGTTTTAAAAGTTTTAAATACAAAGTTTAGATTTATATATTTGTGTGACAATCAACCTTACCTGTGGATCTTTTGTGATATTATAATTTGCCATAGCATGTAACCGAGATTGAAAAGAGGAATAATAATTTGCTCCTTGATGATTTCCCATTGTTGCCGAAAAAGACGCTGTATTAGGTTGATAATGGCTTTGTAAATAAGTTGTTCCATAAGGATAAGGATATTGCGTTGGTCGCGGCCAATTATAAACATCGTTAGAAGGATAGTGAGTCAAATGTCCTGGGTAACCAGCTGCCGAATATAGTTGATTTGAAGGTTCAGTCTGTGCTATTACCTATCAAAAAAATATTTATGAATATAAAATAGACGATGAATACTACATTTCATATGTATAAATGTTCTCACTTCCTCAATTTTTTCATCTCCTGAACTTAAAGGACTCAGAGACATTCTGTCGTCGTCAGGCGGTGGAGGTGGAGGTGGTTCCTTAGGTGGCTCTGGTTCATTGTCATCGGGTGCTGGGCTGTAACTTCCTAATAACGCTTCATCTTCACTGGAACTTATGACACTACCTAAATCTTCATCCACGGAAAACTGACTAATGCTATTTTCATGAGCTTTTCTCCGTTCTTTGTTTCTCTCTACTATTTTATCAAAACACTGTTTGTATATCTCACGTGAGAGGAAAGGACTGGGTGGATCTGATAATATCTCATTGTCATCAAATTGAGATTTTTTATCATCTTCTGAGTCACTGCCAAATTGTAAGAAAGGAGGTGCCATTCCACCCGCTTTATCCTTTAGTAACATAGCAATTCTTGTATCTAAATCTAATGTCTTGCGAGTTTCATCAGGAGAATCACGAGGTGTACTCTTTGCTGTAGTCTGATTTTCCTTTTCCTTTTTAGGAGTGGTATGCGCTTTTGCACTGGAAGTTTTATTATTAATCGGTGTGACATTAGTATTGTCCAAATTTGTCGCATGTGGTTGAATTGGCCAAACGGAAGTTGAGCTTGAATATCCTGCTGATCCAGAATTATTACCCCACCATACATTTGAGTTCTGTTGAATTGGTACATTCTGTGACACATTTTGCGGAATATTAGTTAAATAGCTACTCGGAGGTTGATGATGATAATTACTGTAGTAAAAGTCATAATTTGTTGCTGGAGTAGAATTTTGAGAATAATTACTAGAATAATTCAATTCACTGGGCGCTGTTCCATAACCCAAATCACTACCTGCACTGCCACTCGGTGTAGGATAGTCCCTGTACTTGTTATATCTTGAATTTTCTACATATGGCTCTCTGCTCTTTTCTATATTTAGAATAGGTTTTTTACTATTTCTAAAGTCGTCCCTCTCCTCGGGCAAAGCCTTTTCTACTGGTGTCTGATGTTTTTCTGGCTCTGGCTCTGGCTTCGATGGTTCTTTTTCTACCTTCTTTTCAGGTGGTTTTTTCTCTATGGTTAACTCCTCGAACATCTTCTTACATTCTTCCCCAAAGGGATCCAGAAAAACCCTTAATACTTTCCCCATCACAGATGTATTATTCAACTTTTCTACACATGCTTTAGAAGCCTTGGTCGATTCAAACACTACTCTTGCTATGCCAAGATGTTTATTGTTTAACGGGTGGTAATAAATAGTAAGCTCTTCTATAGATCCAAACTTCTGAACCATGTTTGTTAAAAATGTCTTATCAATATTGTCGTTCAAATGGCAAAACGTTACCTCTAGTGGAGGAGGTTCTCCACAGTAATTGGAATCAATTTTAAATCTAGGTACAGGTAGATCAAGCTGTTCCAATCGAGTCCAGATTCTAGTTAATTGCGATCTGGGATCTCGAGGTTGAACCTGTGGATACGTTGGATCGCCTGGAACGGTTCCATCGTACCTACATAGTCTTGTAGCTCCTTTAACTAAAAATGGATCGACCAGTAGCTTGAAATTTCTCTGAGTCTTCTGGGTCGCTGATGGCACAGCCGTATCCTTCTGCGAATGTGTCACGTGGCTGTGACTATGTTTTGAAGACGGCTGACTCGAGTTCTGCGACGAGCTCTGAGAACTGCCATGGGAATGGCGATGACGATGCGAATGCGCATGTGAATGTCCATGTCCATGACCATGTCTCTCCATGCCGTTCATTGCCTCCGAGCATCATCCATTCACATGAACTTCTGTCGTAAACATTTATCCAAACTTTAGATGATATCACTATTATGCTGAATGCAAATCAACTTGTACAACTCATAATTTATTTGCATCTTTCCAGAAAAGCGTGTCTATCAAACATGTAAAATAAATTGTATGCGTTCACACAAATTGAATTGCAAATCAGTAGGACACAATTTCCATACATCACTCTGTTCATCACTTACAAATAATCAACTACAATTATATTTAAAAAATAGCAAATTCGTTGTTGAAACAAGTGTATCTCTTTTACGTTAGTGATATGCGGTGTAATTACATGATCGAGATCGTTCATTAATCATAAAATTGCAAAGTAATCGCACGCTTACGTGTACAGACTAGTCTTATAGTTTGTTACAGGCATTAGCAGTTTCTTTCTCTTGTGCATCGTACGCGTGCAACCAGGTTAGAGGTAACGATCGCGCGAAATCTTTGCCACTCTGCTGTGAATTTTCATACGAGAACGCATCCTCTCGTAGCGTGAACGCAACACACTCGTCGCTGGATCGATACGATCTCCGGTGCGAGATTATCGATATGGCATCTTCAGATGAAACCCAAAAGCCGTCGCGTCCTGTTCACAGACTTACAACGTGGTCCCTCTCTCTCTCGCAACTTTGGCCGTTCAGTCTCACACGAGAACGTTATGCGGTTCTCCTCAACGGTACATAACCTCGAAAGTGCTTCTTAACGCTTTTCTAGGTTGGGTTGCACGCGCGACGGTGAGCCACTGAGAATATTTCCTCGTCACGGGATCCTCCAGGTAGAACGCCGTCGATGATTCTTCGGTCATACACGTTGAACGTTCCAAGAATCTCGCTCTTTCGCCTTTGCTTCTCTACCTATCTCCCACTCTTCTCACCTCACTTTTTCTGTCTATATTTTTCTTCTCTCTTTATCTCCCTTGCTTGATCTATCACTTCGACCAAAACCTTTAGATCCTTATTCAATCAAGTTGCGATCTCTTCCTTTGCCAAAAATCGCGTAACTTTTGTAAAACGTCCAGAGACGATGCGTAACGGCGCGAGTGTCCCGAGCCTATTCCCTATCGAGCTATCGAACCGATCGTCCTTTCGACTATTCCGCTGTTGTTTCCGCTCACCGCTGATGAATTCGCGATCTTCGGCGATTCCGCACTCCGGCTGAGAAATGTGATGAAACGTACGGACAGTTTTTTTTTATCTTTTTTATCTCTCTCTCTGTTTCTCTCGTTCGCTAGCTGACCCGTCGCGACACACACGATTTTCTGTCCTTTTCTCTCTTTTTTTAGTTGACGCACCTGGAACGTGTTTGGCTGATCGTGTCTATACTACTTCACTTGCGCACATGAGTAACGAGACGCACTTTGCGCATCCCCGTGCTCGTAAACACACTCGCGCGAACCGGGCCGACGTCGTCGACGAGCAAACATGCGTCCTTCTTCGCGATTAAATTGCAGATAATATTCTTTATTTTTCCAAACGCTTTCTCTCTTTCTCTCTCTCTCAAATTATGGGTTAATTACTAATAGTAGACGCCCCCAACTCGTTTGCACTCTCTCTCTCCATCCCGCGAAAGTTATAACTCGCGGGCCTTACGATGACTTCGATCAAACTCCATTTAATTTAATTGATGATCAATTCAGCTCCGGTGAAATTGCTTACTTAGCAGTTGAACTCCTACATGAATTATTTCTAATTTGTCCTATATTTCGATATGTGATATATTTTAACATATACTTTTTATACGTATAATTGTTATTCTTTAAATGTTTGATATTATACAGTATAAAAAATAAATTTTGTCTCGAATCATCTCGAATTCTTGCGAATTATAGATCTTCGCGTTGCTTGCACTTTTTGCACTAAACATTGTTTTCTTTTTCTTCGATGCGCGAATATATATATATATATAAATATAAATATATATATATAAATATAAATATATATATATATATATATATATATATATATTTTTAGTGCAAAAATTTTTGGAGATTTCAAGCAACGCGAACAGATCTATATAATTTGCATGGAATGGATTCTTTAGATTTTCGGTCTTATTTCTGAACACACCTAAAACGAACCGATGTGAACGTTGCTACATACGGGTTTCGCATGAAATTACAATTGCACAGCCGCATAAACGTATGCTTAAAGAAAATTATGCAATCGTGTTTGACGTGCAATTTAATAATAAAAATGCAATTAGATAATTTTTTTATGCATCCGTTTATACGGATTGCAAGTTTATCTGAATATATGCCCTTAAAATCGTATCCAATCACTTTTTAGTCTACCTATTATCTGTAGCAGCTGATTGGCTGCTGTACGAATTCTTCAATACAACTTTAAATTTCGATCAATCGATGAATCATAATTCTTCCCGAACGTTCTGAGTTGCGGTTATCTTCATTCATTTCCAAGAGTTTCTTCCTTCAGAAATTTGGGAAATCAACTTCCACGATATCAAAGTATCCTGATAAATAAAAGAAATGTCGATACAGAACTTCTTCAAGCGTTATCTGCCAGTAGTTAAGGCCGACGAAGAAGAGGAAGAGGAACTAGTGGATCCACAAACAGTCCTTCGGGTAAATGACAATAGTTATATAATGTTTTGTCTTTTGGACGTGCAAATATTTCGCCGATTTTTCGAAATACAGCATTTGATTAAGTTTAAGCCACGATTATCGTGTTGCGTTTTGTGATTTCACAATTTGAAAAAAATTTTAACTGAAAGAAAAAGGTTTTCAAATGCCGATATTCTGTTTGCTTTTTTAACATCAACATAATTTAATAAAACCGGAATAAAATACGAGTTTTAATAAAATTTCTTCTATACGAATATATTTATGTATACGGATATAATTTTTTTAACGAAGTAAAACAATTGAATTGACTTGTAATTCGGTTTAAATTCAAATTGTTTATATTATTTATATCAATTATTTATATCAATTATTAATAAAAGAATTGACATTAAAAGCATGTTTATGACAAAATTTTATCACGCTCTAATATCTTGTACCATTTTAATTTATATTTGATTTTTCCTTATGCAGGAGGAATGCAGTCAACTACCGAAATGCGTCAGTTTCAAAGAGAAGTTGGATACGTGCAACAATCGTGTTAATTCAAGATCTCATACAGAGGAAACATGTGTAGAGGAGATTTTGGATTATGTCCAATGTGTAGATCATTGTGCCGCGAAGACTCTGTTTAGTAAACTCAAATAATTGCACAGTATTTCCATAAAGAACTAAACTATTGTTTGCAATGTTGTTTGCAATGTTAAAGCTAAAAATTTCTCTCAAACATGTACATATATAATCAAATACTAGCAATAAAAGACTAAATTATTATAGATAGAAATATCTCTTCGTGGTCTCTTCATCTGTATTTCAACTCTACGAAATAGTTTTTAATAAATTTGAACAATGTGTATACAATAGATATACATAAAATATGAATGACATAATTATACACAGACTTTCAGTTCAGTTCGTTCTGTTCTTTGTTATATAAAAAAATGTTGGAATGATCTTTTTCTCCATTTGTTTTGTCATATATATATATAAATTCTTATTTTAACTATGATGGTTGAAGAGAACCAGTACCCAGTAATACATCAAAGCATACATTGCACACACGTACTGGTTTGTTCAAGCCAAATTTCAAGATTGGTACATCTTGACCTGAGCACTTGCTGCACAAAATTCGTCCACAATGCCGGCTAAAAAAAAGAGAATATTAAATATATATTTAAAAGATTAACATGTCAATTTTTGTCCTTAAAATAATTCAACAATACCAATGATGCTTGCGCATTGTAAGAGAGAATTTTGTTCCGCACTCTAAGCAACAATCCTTGTCGGACCATGGCGCTTCTTGTGTTAAAGAATCTAATAGTCTATATAACAACTGTTTCGTCGCTACTTGATAATTGAAGATCGTAATTCCATCTTTATTCATCGAACCCAGGCATGCCCCGGCTTTCACTAGCGTTCTACAAAGATTGCCATTGCCTTTCATATACGCGATCAACAACGGAGTATTTCCATCCAAATCTGAAATATACAAACTCAATAAGATACATACATGGTGCTTTTCAGCAAGAAACATAGTGTAACACAATCACCATAACGTAATCACTTCATCTTTGTTTAATATTGACAAATAACAAGAATGTAATTATTCATTGCCATTTGTGTCTCTTGCTGGAAAACACTCATAATATACAATTTAGCTAAGAGAGATTGCATTGTCTTTCAGAATAATTTTATCATTTTGTCTTTTTGTGTAACCTGCATTATTAACTGGATATTGCGACATGCATTCTAAGAATAGATCGCATATCGTCGCAGCGTTGTCCCTCGCGCATCTGGCCAGTTCATGTAGAGGATTACGACCCTTGAGATTCACTGCTTCCGCATCTAGCGTACATTCAGTCAATAATGTCCGCACCACTGATACATGACCTTCTCTTACAGCTACGTGCAACGCGTTGTCGCCATCCGCATTTACCGCATCAAAATTAATATTGTTCTACGCAAACGAGAATTTGTTTGTCGTGAAATATCGTGGTTATATAGAGATTAAGATTGTTAATTTCGATACATATTAGTTTCTTACTTGCAATAACGCAGAGACAACAGCAGCATGACCTGCTTTAGCCGCTACGTGCAGAGCGGTGTTCCTGTTTGCATCCGTATCGTTGACACGAGCACCCGCTAGAATCAAACTTCGCACTAACATCTCATTCCCTGACACGGCGGCAAGATGTAGGGGTGGCGTTTGTGTAACGTCGTGTATTCTCGAATTTACGTCTACCTGAAAAGTGATGATCGGCTATAGATACTGACTTTATATATAATTAATTTATTACGCTTAAATGCAATACTTGTATCGACAATAAAAATAGAATGCTCTCCATGTCACCCTTCTGTATAGCAGTATGTAAGAAATTTCTGCCTTTATTGTCATATTGTTCAGCAGCTTTAGGTAATCTCTCTAATATTGCTTGTGCGGCTTTGTTATTGCGAACTGTCAGGGCGGTCGCGAAAGGCGACAATCCTTTCTTATCTCTTTTATTCAGATCTATATTTGGGTGGCACAGTAGAAGAGAAATAATCTGCGAATGCTGATTCTGTATCGCAACATGCACAGGTGTTTTTCCCTCTGCGTCGCGGGCATTCACATCAGCTCCGTGCTCGATGAGTGTTTGAACGACTTGCTCCAGTCCCCATTGACAACACAAATGTAATGGCGTGCACTCGTCTCTTGCCTCGTCTCCACCAGCACCGTCTGGACCGGGTCGTCGTGAAGCATTCAAGTCGCATCCACTGCAAAATAATAAATCATTATTTAAAAAAAGGTAAAATATAACGTGAAATTACTTAAATAACTTCTTTTTGTAGTAAATCGAATTATATTTTCATCATGATAAATTACAAAATATAAGATAATATCTGTAATGATTTAATAACTTTTTAAAATAAATCTCTGCTTGTCCATTCTTTTCAACTAAAAAAAATTTCGCACCTTCTAATCAAGAACTGTGCAATATCCTCTTTGTTATCGTCGATTGCTCTGTGTAACAATGTTTGTTGACAGCCATCGGGGCCTGGACCCCAACAATCTGTATCCGCTCCATGTTTAACCAAAATTGATGCAGTATCTTCTTGATCCGAATCTAAAGCATCCCATAACGGACATCCTATTGAAGTGTCTACGCCTCGCCTGCAAAGAGCCTCTACCACTTCGCCCAATCTACAATGTACGCACAGTTGTAACGGTGTCTCTCCATTGGCTGTTCTGCACATACCAAAGTACAATTAAACAGTTAATAAAATTGAAACTGTAATCGCAAATAGATTTCTTTAAGTTTTAATGTATTATCAAACTCACTTTGCGTTCATGTCAGCGCCATTTTCTAACAAAAATATCGCTGTAGCCGAATCCTCTTTCAATATTGCTTGATGCAATAACGTCAGACCTTCATCGTTGCGTTCATTCACGTCAGCTCCAGCTTTTATTAGAGCCAACACGATATCTTTACCTTTCTTGAATGGTGTCTTTATAGCCAAACTTAGAGGTGTCTCGTTCGCATTGTTCTTAATAGTCAACTGCGAATCCAAACTTGTAGCGTCTAATAACTCGATGACTATGTCAGTGTACAAATTCGAAATAGCGAAATGAATTGGCGCGTCGCCAGTAGAAAGAGTAACGACATCGGTCGGCAACCCATTTTTTAACAGAGCATGAGTCAAATCCTTTAAACCCACTCTGCACGCTTCGTGTAGTATTGTGAAACCTTCGTTGTTAGTTTTCGTTAAATTATTATTACAATATTCCACTAAAAATAACGCTGCCTCTTCTTTGCGTTCTTGCGTCAGGATATGAAGCAATGTATTTCCGGTGACATCATATGTTGGATTCGGTATAGCGCCTTTAGCAAGCAATTTCGACGCAAAGTATTCGTTGAAAGGTTCCATCTTCATTGCAAAACACAACGGCGTATCATCTTCGTTTGTGATTTGATCTACATCTATATTCTTCGCCTCGAGTAAAAGATCGAACAGCATCTCGTTTTTTTCGGAGATACAGCTGTGAAGCGGAGTCCTGTAAAAAATGCTAATAATCTTAGCTTGATATATTTTAAAATGTATTATAAATTCTATTTCAAATTTTATCAGACAATCATTTAGTTTCTACATTATTTGGATAATATAATATAGAATATATATCCATATATATATGGATAATATAATATTATAATATAGAAACTAAGGGCTCAGACATAATAAAAGGAATAAGAAACAAGGAATAAAATTTCAATCTATCAAAGCAGTTGAAATGTTATTTTTTGTTTCTTATTTAATAATTAATTTTCATGGTATCTGAATTCTAAGAGTTAAAAATTTTTAAGCAGAAAGCTGATAGAAAATACAAATTTACCATCCTCTGTAGTCTTGTAAGTTCGGATCAATTCCCGCTTGGAGTAATCTCGTTCCAACCGCCAACATGTTTTCCGTATTGTGTTTTGCTACTAGATGCAAGGCAGTACAGCCTTCCAATTGCTTAAGATCGGCCGCATTCTTCACATTCTCGTTAATTTTCACAGCCTCACATAACTTTGATACGTTGCCATTGTTCTCCAGCTGCTCGATTATGAACTCGGACGAGTAGGAGTCTCCCTTCAAGATAGCTGAATGAAGGAGAGAAAGACCTTTTGCGTCTTTCGCATTTAAATCCGCTCCATGCTCGACCAGGGTGCGTGCCAGAGATGGCTGGCGAGTTTTCAAGGCAACTTCTAGAGCCATTTCTCCTTTGTGATCCACAACATTGACAGCCTTCGGAAGCTGACATAAATAATCGCAACATTAGTGTCAAAAGATCTCAAAAAATTTATCACCTTTATTTTGTTTAAAACTGATTTAAAGATTACTCTATGTAACAAGACGCATAATTTTAAAGCTTACAAAGAGTATTTATATTAATCTTATTATACATAGTAATAAAACATCTTATCACAACAGTAATAAAAATTATTAAAAACAATGTAATAATTAAACATTTAAATTTCGAATGAACGTACGTTTAAAGTACCATTTTAAATTAATATTTTAGTTTTCAAAAATAAATGTCAAGTCATAATGACAACAGTTGCGGAAGAAGCTGAGGTTTGAGAGCCACTGCTATCAGCGCGTGCACGCGTGTGTGTGTTCACGCGTTGGAATGGCACATACAGTATCGGGTCAGCGCGAAAAAGTGGAGGAAGTATGGAGATTATTTTCTGATATACATGGAAGACCGAGGGAGTATTAAAGCCACCGCCAAGGCGGATGACGTGGTCTTCACAAATCGCGGTACGTCCAACCGACCGCAATCGGCCGTCGACCAGTCATTTCATGCGTTTCTGATGCATTTTCGCATGAGGCGGATCCACGATACCGTGGTGCGTGTCGCGAAATAAGACAGTTTATGATGCGTTATGCAAACAACGAAACTCTGTGATAGATGGGCGCCGCTTGTTCGTCGCTCTATTTGACGGTGAATGTCGATTAGTGCATATTAATTAAGAGGATAATGAGAGATCGGAAAGTTTCGATTTGGAAACTTCACGCGAATACGAAGGTTCACCCAACGGTGAAATCTAGCGCTTTCCAACGAATCTCAAACGACAGATTCGTCAATAATTAAAAAAGCGATATTTGCAATCGTCCAAGTCTTTTATAATTCTACGCATAAGATTATTTAGAAAACATATGGATAATATTTTTTATTTTAATATGGTTGGTAAATCTTGAAAAGAGAATATAAAAATCGTATGCTAAACGTTAATATAAATATTATTTCAGATTCATCATTATTACTGAAATAAGGTGATACTTCATTACTAAATACTTCATTGATTTAAGAAATAATTCCTTGATTCCACTTCTTGATAAGATACGAATGATATCGCTAATAAAATGTATAACTTAAAACCAAGTCTACAAATTATGATATTATATATCAGTATTTTCTATATATCGCGTATGTTTCTTTTTTATTGCCAATATGAAAAATATTGCAAATGAGAA
>Ga0157364_1001130_pt1 | contig 21739 bp, 10 predicted proteins | sample AttsexASBM2_FD_111476 | JGI IMG/M metagenome (GOLD analysis project Ga0157364, IMG submission 111476) | Fungus gardens microbial communities from leaf cutter ant in Ribeirão Preto, State of São Paulo, Brazil - Atta sexdens ASBM2 | ecosystem: Host-associated > Fungi > Mycelium > Unclassified ...
AAATTTTTTATTATATTCATATCTAATGTCTAAATATATTTGAATGTAAGTAATAATATGAGAAAAATAGCAATTTAAAAAAATATGTACTAAAAATAAGTCTTTTATTATTGAAATTTATTGGATCGTAGTTAGGTCTTAAAATATAATTAAGATGAAGGTTGGTTTTGGATGCCGTGTGAATGTCGATATAACCCAAAGTATTGATTATACTAACCATTCGTTCACTTTGTACGGCTAACTTATTAAGTTTGTTAGAATTTTCTACTTTTCTTCTAAGATAATTTATCTAAAATTATAGAATATTTGTCTTAAAACTGTATAGTTTCTTAATATTTTCCTACTACATTTACATACTATTTAAAATATTTTTATTCTCAATTTATTATGCACGTTTATTCATTATAATTTTAGTTATGTTTTATTATTAATTGCAATAGAGAAAAGAGTTACAGTAGGAAGGATGGAAGCACATAATATGAGACGAAGAAAACCATATTTGAAGAGATGAGCGAGCAAGGCTTTGGAAATTAAATTTGTGCGACTATGTTGTACACCATGAATATGGAGGGTCTCGTTACTACACGTATTTGAGCATACACTATATATGTGCAGTATAGTTATACTCCGCAACATTTTTCTTTCTGCTTCTCACAATTTCACATTTCCTTCTTTTTTGCTATTTATCTGCTATTTAGTTCGAGATCTTTAAAAACCGACTAATTTAATTTAATTTTTTAATTATCGTAAATTTAAATTAATTCAAAAAGAATCTAGCAGTATCTTGTTTGGTTAAATCATTTAAAACATACATTACTTTATTAATTATTGAGAATCATAAAAATTTGACATGGTGAATGCCAAAATAAGGCATAAGATATTAACCTATTAAAAACCTAATTTTTATATATTATTATTTATAAAAAATTATTTAAAAAATAATTTATATCTTATTTCATCTTTATGTTTAATAACTGTATGTAAAAAAAATTTCAGAATATTAATTTAACATTTTTGATAACATTATATAATTAATTAAGTAATTAACTTTAATTCAATTGTAAAATAATATAATTAAAAATATATATAATACTATAGAAAATAATTGTTAATTAAAAGAAATAAATGAAAAGGATTATGGAATGACGTGAGTGAAATCGAAGATAGTCATGGTAATAATGTACCGCATATATCGAAGTGATCTCTAAGTTGGCCTCAGGCAAGCCAATAATTGCAAACAATTATTGTACATCTCTGAACCGATTTTGCACAGCTTCAGTAGTTCTGCTTACTGCTGTAGTGGGAAAACAATTGTCCTCGCGATTCTGTGAGGCCGGTTCTATCTCTGCTTCACAATAGCTCCTCGGAGTTTAGGTAAATGATGGTAGTTGCCACGAAAATTTACTGGCGCAATTTTTCGAATGCCTCTCCCCCCCGCCCTTCGTCGTACCCCTTTCTTTTCGTCTTTCTCCACGCTCGGCTTTTTCTCTCTATCATGGACGGTAGGAGGGTAAATGATTTCGGAGTAAATTGCTGTGTGGAGAAGGTTAGATTCAACCCCGCCTTCGGGCTACCTACCCTTTGATTCTTTCAACGTGAAACACGTCTGTGCAGTTAAGGTACAACGTTGATTCCATTGGAGGAATAGAATAAAGCAACTTTTTTCGGCCAATGTTTGAAGTAATGAGCAAAAGATTCCAATCACACTAGTATCCAAAGCATGAATTTCTTTTCGCGCTATATTTCACTTGCATTTTTCACATTGTTTGTTTCTATTACAGTTTTAAAAGTACTTAATAATAAATATGTATTTTTTAAAACTATTATTATTATTGAATTTGGTATTTATCAAATTTTATATATTTATTTTACTAAATTTTATTAAATATATTAATAATAACTTTTTTTTTAAAAGATTCCTAATATATATTAAATTACTGAATAAATAATAAATTGAATTCTTTAACAAGTATGATCAGAATCCAGAACATTCCTTTTAAGAAATTTTTCACCTTTTCTTGGTCATTTTACGAGTGTTCTGAGCTGATATGAATATTTTTTTTTTTACCTTCAGCTCGCGTTTTTTCATCATTCGTTCCCCTACAATTCCTCCTGATCGCCATTTTTTCTATCTGTTCCCCTAAGAGAAAAACAGATGCAGTAACAAATATCTCGTGAGTGGTTTAATTTAATTTCACAAAAAGCATATTCTACCAAGAAATTATCAGCGAATACAAATTGAAAATTAAGCTACATGTATTCAAACAATTATTAATTTACAATTTATTGTAGCTTTTTTATTATTAATATATATAAAGTAAACTTATGTATTAAAGAAAATACTATCATCCAAATAATAATAACACAAAGAGAGAGAGAGAGAGAGAGAGAGAGAGAGAGACGAAGAGAAAGTTAAATGAAAAAATATGCATTAAATCTTAGTTTTCAATATTGATGAAATATTAAATTTTTTCTATACAATAATGGAGCTAACACTAATCGAATTGAGTTCAGTAATTTTGTTTGGACACAAGCGTGTTTTAAATATTATCAATGTACTTATTTATATATTATATTGCTTTTATACAACAAAGTATAATAAATGAAAGTAATTTACATGCAAAATCACTTTATTTGTTTATCAGAAAAATGGTAATTCACGACATGATAATTCACAAAATTATTATATGAAAACTTAAATAATTTTTAGATCATATATGTATGTAATCAGTATAATATACGTACACAAATAAAGATAACAATTTAATGATTATCTAACTTGACAACACCATGATGACATTTGCAAAATTAAAAGGAACCTATCTTTTTTCCATTATTAAATCTATGGTTTTCGGAGATAGCTTTTCATGTAATCAATCACAATTTGCATACTATATAAATGTCATAGCACTGCGGATAAAATTAATGTCTCACAACGTAAATCTTTGTTTCTTTTATAATATGAATTCCATGCATCCCACCAGAAAACTAAGATCTATTTTACATAGTCGTCCTCGCATTTATCATCCTAAAGTGTGCAACAATATGCGTTACTTTCAATGTACAGGCATTGAGGGCGTGGAAATTAATACGCAAATGAGCGGATATTAATTAATTATAAATAATGAGTAGGGCCGTTTAACTTACGTACGTGAGAGATTCTCTCTTCAAGATCAAGTAATTTCGCAGGATGACGCATACCTTTTCTTGCCAATTAATAGATGATTAATTATCGGGATGAGACTTTGAATTTTCTAGTAACCTCCTGCCACTCCTGGTTACCAGTGTTACCACAGTCTGTTGTTCTGCCACTCGGCTTTGTAATTAGCAGGACTTTTGCGTTAGGCTACATAGTCGCCAAATTCATCAAAAAAATTTTAATGAGTTAATTGATAAATTACGTTCAGACACACACAACATGCCATACATGCTTTGCACGCATAAATACTTTCCTCATATCATATTCTTTATTGTGAGTTTTCTCTCAGATGCCTTTTATGAAAAAGATTTTTTTTTCAAAAATTATTACAATACTTTTATGACAGAATACAATGAACCACGTAGCATATACGACTTATACACGCATAGAACTAGTTTAAAAAAATCTGAAAGGTGTTGAATGTGCCATAGAATGTTCTGTACCTACCGCATTTATCATGGTGCATCATTATCTCGCATGCACGATTGTTAAAACGGATATGCCTGCGTTTGTCGCATTCATATATAGAGAAGCAGCAATCCCATTTCTGCGATTCGTTCGTTCTCGGTGATTGCGCAGTGATTGCCACGTCACTCACGAAATCAGTCCGTCTGCACTCGCCAAATTAACGCAATTTCCAAAACAAACGGGTTTTACCTGCTCTTCGCGTCTAGAGTACATATAGCGCGTAGAGTGCCTACGTACAGTTTAATTGCGAATTTCGCCACAAACACTGTTCATACATCTACACACATACACACATACACACACACGCGCGCGCGCGCACACGCACACGCACGCACACACGCATGCACGCACGCACGTATATATACTACAAACGATAAGGAAATTATCAAATCTTAGTATAAACAAAAATTTATAAATTGATCGTTGGACAGTTAAAAATATAAAACATGAATAACAACTATAATGATATTTGATAAATTGACAATTTAAAATAGAAGAAATTTGACAATGATGTCAATCATCAAATATCATTCCTACTTAATAAAATGATATTGTAATAAAATAATACAGAAAGTATTTTATATTAATATGATATATATTAATATGAATGTAAAATTTTTTTATAATAAAAAATCGTCAATAAAAGAGGATCTGCAATTTGAGATCTAAAGCAAACTATGTTAAGTAATTTAAATCATGCGCATCACATGCCTCTCGATCTTCGATATTCCACCCTTGAATTCACGGCCCGAGGCTTTCCTACCCTATATTTCAATCAGTGCTCTTGACAGGGCTTCTTCAACTCGATGTAAGAACCACTTTTCCTCCTGGCAAATTAATCGGTAAATTAACCATGAAAAATTAATATCTACGTTCTCCAAAAGCAAGTACTCTATAAAGTTGTTGGCAGAATGTTGAAAGACTATCTAGAACCTTCAGATTGAATAACTGAATGAAAATATGTTTATTACGCTCAGCAGGTGTATATATAGAAAAGTCGTTATAAAATATTTCATGACAATAACAAATTTAAGATTTACGTTAAAAGTAAGTCAAGATGATATCTCTTTATTATATTTGATACACATATATAATACGATATATATAAAAAAAATATAGATAATTGAATTTCGGTTAAAAATTCTTTTTTCACATTAATTTATAAACTGAAATTTACTTAAATATATTTTCCTTGCCATTAAAATGAAATAAAAAGAATAATTTATATCAATACACAAAATCACAATACAAGATAATTTAAAAAATGTTTTTAAAAAAATAAATTATGAACATTTTCAAATAATTGCAAAAGAATATCCAATTTTTTTAGTCAATTTTTTTAAAATTTAAAGTTGCATTAATTATATAATAAAACATCTTTGATTCATTCAGAAATTTTTATAACCAAGAAGAAACGGTAATTTCATGGCAGTAAATAGTTTCGTTATAAAAGGCATTTAAGACATTTTGTTTGTTCAGTGAAGACGGTAAGGGGTATTATGAGAAAAAGGATACAAATAAGAGACGAAAGAAGAAAATAGTATAGTAAGTGTAAGATAGTTGTAAACAAAAAAAGAGAGGAAGCACGGTATTCCCAACGAGACCATTGGAGAACTATGTATTCGTTGAACCGATTGAAAGGCACTGTAGCGCGTGTCTAAAGGGATACAAAAGAAACGCCGTATCCGCAATAAAAGCTCCGCGTAAAACGAGTTTTTATTTCGCAAAGTCGGACGAGTGACCCGCGGGGGTTTCTTTCTTTCCCGCTCTAACCCTTCTCCGTATCTTTCTTTCTCGCATTCACAATCGCCGTTCTTCTCACTTTTCCTACACGCCTAGACGCTTCTCAATTCTTTACTTTACCTTTTGAAATCCCGGATCCCTGCCTTTTCACACATTGCGCTTTGTTTATTTAGTTTACATCTGTGTGTGTCTTCGCAGACGTAACTAAAGAACAGAGACTAAAACTGTTCTACAGAATGATTCAAATATTGTAGCATACATATGTTTTAACATGTTTGCATTTTATCTTTTTTCGAAATACATTTTGTTATCTTTATAAAAAATATAAAATAACATTTTAATATAAAATAATAAATTGTAAAAATGTTAATTTATTAAATTAGAAAGAGAATCTTAACACAAAATAAAAAAGAAAATAATTCAACACGAAAAATAAATCAATCTGAAACAGAAATCTCGAAAAAGTGATGATTGCTAGTTCACGTAAACATCGAGAATATTTCGTATGAAGCTTAATACCCTATTTTACCAGGCCATTTGATGGGCCGACGCAGTCCTTTCCCTACTTCTTGAAATCTCTCAAATCCTTTGACAATGATACGCGTTTACGGCGCTTTGAGGGTTGATAGGTGGGCACGACTGGAATCTCTCGGTTTCTGAATAATTTTACTAAATTGGTCCCATATGTATGAGCCGCTTCGGCGAATCCACAACTACGAGCCGGGAACGTAATATACATATATATTTTTTACTCCCGCGTGCGTTCTTTCGGCTCTTTCTATCGTCTTTTCTCGCTCGTGCGCTTTCCCGCTCCTTCCCGCTGTTCCTTCGATCTTCTTCCTCCTCCCGACGCTCTTCATCCCTCTATTTTAGAAGCGGAATTTTAAAACCACCCTGTAGAAATAAAACAGGTTTATGGTCGACGCGAGCCTCTGCGCGGCTGGTTGCCTTCCAAAAATATAATGTCTCAACGGTATGTCTAATCCACCGCATATACATATCCACCTATCGCGTTTATGATGCGCAGGATGTATTAACAAAATATTTTTTTTACGACTTCAGAGATCAGACGAGTAGAAGTGCAAATGGTGAGTGGAAATGCACCGTCTGAGTTAGGTAATAGTTTCTCCCATACGTACTACATTCTCTTATGTATACGCTAGTAAATGCGCTTCTTTTTATGCTTCTTGGATACCGTTATATCATTTTATATCACCCGGTTTATTTGCATCGACAGCAAACACGATATGCACGAATAATATCGAATAATTCATACGATTAATCTGTTCTGACATTGAAATCCAATAGTATGTATAATCATAATGACAGAATTGATTATGCGCGCGCTATACTTTGAGTAGTTTACATTTAAATACTTAATACAAATAAAGCTTTATATATTATTAATCCTAATTGTATGATAAAAAGCTAAAACAAAATTAAGTTGCGACGTATTCATGTAAAGATATATTAAATAAAAAAATAATATATGCGTATATATATATATATATATATATATATATATGTGTGTGTGTGTATACACATAATATATAATTTTACACAATGAGATAAGTAACGTCTAAATAAATTTAGCTTTATCGAAATAAAATGTTTCATATTGGTTTGTACGTGTATGTATAAAATTGCATCTTTAAGTGGTATCAAGTATAAAAATGCGTGCGAATAAACATAAGTTATTCACCCCAAGTAGCATCGTCTCCGCCATCTCGTTGATATCCTTAAGCAAACATGAAGACACGCAATACCATATGACCGAGACGACGCGCCGGAAATGGAAATATCTTGTGGCGTTTCCTTCTGAATTTCGATGATGCTTTCTATCATCGTACAGTATCCGTGGAAATCGGTTCGCGAGACAAATAGTCGCGAATATATGTAAAATGGAAATGGGGAGGGATTCGCTTCTTTCCCTAAATCAAATCGTTCAGAATATACGTGGTTCGCGTGTGTTCATTTATATATTATAGTATATTTTTGAACATTTAAAAGTTACGCTAAAGAGTTATTTACCTTAGTTTTGACGTGGAACATATAAGAAAACAGTTAACACAGACAGATTAATATCAGAACAAAAAGAATTTTTCTTACAACTTGTTGACAATTACTATTTACTAAATAATATTAGTCAGAAGTTTAAATATAATTTATAATCAGGAAACAACATCTAATCAAGTGATTCCTAATGTTAATGGTACCACGGAAAAAACGACTACGGTTGGCACGATCAAAAGTTGCCCATCAATTTTTTGGTTATAAGACAAGAACAATAATACGATGGTGATAACCGTTGTAAAGATATATTCATCTTATGATTATCACAATCAAATGTATTGAGCGAAAATTATTATTATTTCCGGCAATTGTAACATTTTTTTCTGTGTAAAAGCATTTGAAAAATATTTAAAGTTTTTTAAGGAATATCAGATCTCTAAGAAATTCGCGATATAACGATGAGGCCAGAAACCGTGGTCATTTTATGGCTGGCTTTTAAACAAAATACGAAGTCCATGTAGTGATCGTTAAGCACGGTCGGTGTCCTACGTTTACAGTAGAACCTCCTTCGCCATCTTCACCCTTCCTCTTCCCGCCGATCCTTCTGGTCATCCTGCGGCAAACGCACCGTCCGATACTAGCTCGACCCTTAAGAGCCCACTCCATCAAAAGGGTGGCTTTTATACCTTCTATATTTACGAGGGATGTTTCTTTTTCCGCCGCCGGCTTTCTCGCGATAAGAGTAACAGGCTCTGCTATATCCTTATCCTACCCTTATCCTTACACCACCTTGGTTGTCCGTGAAATCGAAGATAAGAATACTTCGATACGCATATTATACGAATATTACCCCCTCTCCCCTGCTGTTTACATATTCAACTCCTAACCCTGAGGTATTGCATCATATATATAGCGATCGGATCAAATATAAGCAAGGATTAAAAATAATAAACGATCTCAGTGTCTATACAGTCTTTCAGATACTGTGTTTAAATAACTTATAAACTTTTATTAATTAAGTGAAAGAGGATTAGGACAGTGAATCGTATAAAATTTATAGCATATATTTATATCCTTCGTGAATATAGATACATCGTCAATTACTAATAATGTTGTTGCAATCGTCGTCGTGTAATTACCGATCGTCTATACATAATGATCTAAAATCTACAGCTTTATATATATTTATATATATTTATATTGTATATTTATATATATTTATATTGTACTCATCAGTCCATTTAACCATAAAATATGATCTTATTAACCTAATTTATTTTAGTGCTTACATATTTATTTGTTTAGATAACTCGGAAAATAATTTTTTCTACAATTAACCAAAATTATTTATTCTTATTACATTTTCTTCTAAATGAATATTTAAACAAATAAGAAATAATATTAAATTATTTTGATTGTAACACGCTTCGATAGACAGAATGAATAAAGACGAATTGACAGCCCTCTTTTGTCACTTCACCCCGATTTGTCCCATTCTAAGTTTTCTCTCTTGGGATAGTCCGCGTCTTTTAAGAAAGAAGTTAACTGTGCTGAATGTAGTGTTTTGACAGGAGGAAACGGATAATCGATTATCGAACTCACCGACGCAGATACCTTTAACTGTGACGTAAATTGTTTCATACCTTTTAGCTAAAAAGAAATTATTTTATTGTTGCTATATATTCAAACATTATTGGATTAAAAATATACATGAAAGATATTTTTGAATAAATTATTTTAGTTCTAAGAAATGTAATTTATAACTTTATAAAGTGATAAAGAGTGATTCTTATAAATTATTCAACGTAAAATAAATTATAAAAGACATAATAATCTATTTGCAAGTAAGAAAAAGCTTAAAAAAAAAATCTAAGATTTATTAAAAGACCCGAAAATCAATATAACGCGCGTTATCAGTATAAATGATTTATCCTTGCTTACATTTCTTAAAATACATTGCATGGGAGGGTGAATACTATATGAAGAGGCAGCATGCTATCAACCTAATACATACCGCCATAAATTTTTTCCGCGCTCTCCTTTTTCGCATGGTTAGCTCTTTCGCGCTCATTGACTGCATGATTATGCAGCGAACTCGTGCCGCCTGGAAGGCCTGCATATTTTTATGCGTACCAGAGTCGATTCGAGAGACGTCGTGAAGGGTAGTGCATAAAAGAGAAAGATGAAAAAGTGCTCGAAAAATATATCCAGCGCACGCTCCGTGCAGCATGAAGCCGTCGTGTTATCTTCGTTATCCACATTAACATAATCGCCGAAGCATAAAGTTCGCAAGAGTGATCGCCCGAGCCACACTTGGAATCGATTTCGGCACAGAATATGCAAACTAAATTATTCTTCACATTACTATCCTGCGATTTTGAGACATTAACACGAAATAGTGCGCAAATATTCAATGACCGAGTTATAAAATTCTATTAAACTTTATATTTTTTGAACGGTTTATTTTTTTTTTCGTTTCTAGATTCTCTATGACAATAAACTAATATTATATCTTGTAGTAATTAAAAATATCGATTTAAGTAAACACGATATTTGTTTACATTCAAAAGATGTGAAAAAACATCCAGCATTTCAATAAACATCAACAGCTTGCAGGCAATCGTTTGCATGTATCTAATATATACAGTTATGAGAAATAATTCATAATGGGACATTTCGACCGTTTTCATGCTCAATAAGAAAGCTCGAAGCTTGTTATATTTTAGGAAAACACTCAATTGGGGCACCGCGAATATAACGATGGCAAATCACTCTCAGTAGCCGAAAATATAAATAAGCAACGATGCAAGCGTTGCTTTACTTCAGATTTGTCTCTGTTCGTGGCGGGTGCCTTAGCAAAATGTGTTACTATGGATAAAAGAAACTCGACCACGAATGGGACGGGGCAAAATGGAAAGCCTGAAAATGCGGTAAATAACGAGGAAGCCTAATGTTGCATGAACGCGATAAGCCCTCACCTACGGCATGTATATTTCCTTGAGAAGATTGCAGCTACGCGACCGCAGCCTCGCTTGTGGTATCGAGGGAACACTATTCATCCGTTCGATCTAAATAAATAACAACTGATAGATGGTACAGGTCGGCACAATACTCTAGGAATTGTAAGACTCCCGACACCACGTCCTTGGATAATACGTTGTACGTATAGAGGTACAGGCGATTGCTGAAGACGTAGGAAATGGTCGTTTCGCGTACGTATAGAGGGGGAGCAACTCGCATTTCTCTGCGGAAGCCCGACGACAAATCGCTTTGACGTGGCTGTCGGTCGGAAAATTTCGCTCCTCTTGAGGTTACCACCGGGAACACACAATCACTCATTGCACGTCGCGCCAGATTTCTGTCACACCAATCTATCCGGTCGTTATCGAACATTTTGCCACGTGTCGGAACTTGCCCAGTGATTAAATAGTTTAGCGTGTGAATGTGTCATGATTATATATATATAATTTTATATTATAATATTACAAATTTAATATACATGTTAATATAAATAATTACGAAGCTTCTAAAAGTTTGTCACTCATAATTAAAATCAAAATGCGACATATACATATATATAATTTTTAATAGCGACATAGAACGATGATTATAATTGTTAATTTATATTTCATTTTTTACATTTAATCCCTTGCCGTATAATAATTGTAATTCTTCTGAAATCATTCGACTTTGATTTTTTTAAACCACATTATTCCTTAGATTTGCATGAAAATGAAACTTTCATAGATAGACAAAATTAATGAATTTTAATAAGGGCCTCTATGTCCTTCATCTTCTTATCTCTTTTCTCACGCATACCATATTACCGTCATCCTATTATCACGAGATAAATTAAATGCGTTAACGCTATTTAAAAAAAACTTGATTGTACCTACACCCTTGTTGTTGACACTTTTTATGTTTAACTTGTTCGTATCATCAACAAGCTTTTTCTTACATTCTTTATCTCTTTTGTTGTCTTTTACTTTTTATCATCGATATAATTGAAACAATGTTTTAGGTATATGAGAAAATGCTAACTGTATAAACTTAGCATCAATTATTCCTAAAATTTCTTATACATAAATAATTAATTTTAATGACATTAAATTAAAATCTATTAGAATTAACTTCATACAGATAATTTGATACATAATTATAATCTATCTAAATTAATTTTATAATAAGCTCTTGAATAAAAGATTTCGCACATGCTAGAACAAATTATCAATATTTATTTATGAAATTTTCAATTCTAATAAGTCGTTATTCATTTTCAGGTAAGAAGTTGAAATACGTGTTACACGAGGAATACAGAATCACTGCCAGTGATTATGATCGGAAAGGTAGGCCGCATTAATTTATAAATATCTCAGATTATCCCAAGCATACTCTGCTCTGCTCAATTCATCGGCAAGGCGACGAAGGCGCGCATTACTTTCCTACTTTCTTGGTCGATGAATAGGGTGATATATGGAGGGTTCTACAAACTGAAAGAGAGAGCAAGAGCAAGAGAAAGAGGAAGAGAAAGTTGAATGTGAACGGGATGCTTATAACGTAGTGGAAGAGAGATAGGCGGAGAGAGTGAAGAAAGAGCAGCAAAAGAAGAGAAAGGAGGAGAGAAAAGAGCGCAGGATGGAAAAAGATAGAGAGAGAACGCCAGAGTTTATAAGTTGGTAATTTGAGGCACGGAGCACGTACGCGGATCCAGATCTTTGCGGCGCCGAAATAAATCAGCCACCTACGTTCCCACCTCCTTTTCCTCCTTCACTACTACGGCATTGCCCCACCTCCCTTTCCTCCGTTGCTTTCTTCCACTACTGCTTCTCCTTCTCTTTACCTTCGTCTCCTCCGCCACGTTCTAGCAGCCCTCTTCTCGATCTTCGCACAAGCCCGCGGTTATTTATTCGAGAATTACCGTCGCTTATAATAAGCCCCTCTTTATTCTCCAGTGGCATGGCAGCCGTGGCACTCACGGTGGAACAGATTTTACAGTGATTTAATGGACCTCCCACGAAAATACCAGGCACATGCAAACCGTACCTCATGTACTCATAAAAACGATTACCGGAAAACGGCATTGATCTTATTTCCTAGTAGGTTAGACTCCGTTTTGTCACTGTAGCTGCACATTTAATGCAGCATTTCGATTCCGAGTATCATTGACCTACCTATCTGTCTTGCCGTTCTGCTGTAGAGTACAAGGGAATGCATCCCCAAGTAGAGTATGGATCTCGCATACCTTATTGAACAGATGAAAGCATATTTGTTGCAACTTGATCAACATGAGGATGATATTGGTTAGCTTTAGCAATTTCGATGCAAAATCTTTAAGAAAATTTATTCTCAAGGAAATGTCTATATTACATAAATATTCTTCTTTTTGTTTATATTTATTTTATTAATCCTTATAAATTATTATTGTAGTAAGAATTATTATAAGAATTAGTTTTTATTTAATTATTTATACATACAACACAATTAATTAATTTCGAAATGCAATCTTATACATTTATGTATATCATCAGATAATTCAAATGATTTTTTTGGCGAGGGAAATTTAATAATCTACTATGGTATTACCTACGGTACTACCTCATATACATATATATAGCGAGTTCATTGCACTCATCAACCACTGCATGTCATGTTACGCGAATCCAGGTTAAAATATTACGTAATCGGATTTCAGTAGTAACTAGATTTTTCGCGTACGTTAGTATTATATGGAAAATTAATTTATTTTATCCAGAAAAAGAGCGTCAGTCACCGTTATTGTTCTGATAAAAAGCAAATTTGAATTCTTGTCTTTCTCTGTTTCTTGCGCACTTTCCTCTAACTAAATGCGGATAACTATAGGAAAGCTCTTCGATAAGAACTAAGATTATCCTGCGCGCGCATTGGAATCCACCCTCGGGAGGTGTGGTCACTTTGTTCTACCCCATGTACTATATTCAAAGATTTCTTTTTAAATTAATAACTTACAAAATATATATGCGATTATTATTTAATATTAAGTTCTAATAGATAAAGAAATATAAATTTATTTAATTAATTACTTATTAATGATAAACTTATGAATGATGCACCTTATATCATCAGTTTGTTTCAATTAGATATCATATAGATCATAAAGAGAGATCATAAAATAGATCATAAAATATTAAGATATCGTAATAATATTCTATCAATTTTGTAATACAAAAATGTATTCATAAAATATTAATTTAACTCTCAGTTTTCTTTTTAATTAGATTTTTTTGTAATTATTTATTTGCTATTACTTGTTATATTTGATAATTATAATGACAACTGGTAACATAGAAAGGAATACCTAACATTTTAAATCATTTCACATTAATTTTAATTTTAACCTGCCTCATTTGTATACACTGCCAAACACATTATCAAAGTAAATGGTATTCTATCCAATCGCAATTATGTATCAGCTTCACGTCCACAAGATCTCGCACTTTTGATAAGCATATATCGTCGCGATGCGGGACTTGATGAATGATGAACGGAAGATGAGATAAAACTTGAAAATCCGCTACCGCGACGGGCGTCTCGCGAGCGTACGCGGATAGCGTCGGAGACACAGAAAGAAAGGCGGCAGAATCCAAAGGACAACACTTTTCCGGGTATCGTGGTGGAAGTACGTGATCGCGCATTGAATCTCATTGGTGATAGCCACGAGTGGCGGGTAATATATCCAGTGCAGTCAAGCCCCTTCCTTCTCTGCCTCCACCCCCACACACCATCATCGACCCCCGTTCCGCGCAGTCCACCAGTCCAGTGTCCCCGGTGCGCGGCCATTGTGCGAAGCTTTGTTCGAACGGTGACGGGGTCACATTAATCTGTCTCTCATCCCTTCTACATACCCGGCGCGTTATACGACGTGCATCGTTGTCCCCATAGGTACCCCCTCCGCACTGTCACGAATCTACCTCGTCGAAGCTCAATCGACCTACCGACCGAACGATCGATCGATCCACGACGCGATACACTCATCCTGTCTAATACTGAATAATCCCTTGCTCGTCACACGCCCATGAAGGGCTCAGGCCCTTAAATCTCGATCGCTATTGACAGCGTTTCGAACTTACATCGTTAACCTGAGCTGAAGCTTTAGATGTCGATTACGTAGGCGAAAGTTCAATTATTACTTCACGCGTAATTCGCATTGGTTTATCAATTCCTTGATTGATAATTGAAATTTAAAGCGAAATGTGGTGTTACAATTAAATCTTTTAGAACTTTAGCAACTTTTATCAATTTTCTTCTTTATTGCATAAATATGTGATATTTTAATATATTGTTAAAAATATGTAAAAAATATCTCTAATTTATATTATATATTTACATTATTTATATCATATATTTTATATATATTATTTATGTTACATATTTAAGAAATTATTTAAGAAATACGTAAAGAAATATATCATATCGTGTGTAATTACAACATAAAAAAAACGTTTATTTAAACATATTTAAATATATATTGCAATACCTTAAATATATAGCACACATAGAAATATTTATATACAATAATTTAATACAAGTAATATACAAAAATTAAAATTAACTTTTCACTTAATATAAAAAAAAAATTAATGTTAACGATTGAATAATAATTAATTCCAAACTAATCATATTTTAAGTTTTAATGCAGAAGTGTGAATTACTGATTCATCAGAATAAAAGAGTAATTCATCGTACTGACCATGACTATGTTGACCGACATGTCCAATACATATACATCAGCCGTTAGTCACAGTCCAGTAACAATGATGGATTCGAAAACTTACTGTATTGTTCGCATAAAAATAAACAAAATAAAATGCCTTCAGTACAAGAAAGTAAATAAAACTGCCTAAAGATGTATAATACGCAAGATAACAAGAATTTATAATATATGATACACATCATATATTTATAATATATGATATTTATTTTATTGTAATTATAATTTTTCTATCTCAAATGTTAGTTGTACACTAATGTATCATGTTTAATAAATTTACTACTTTGTATTTCAGATTTATTTTTAAGATTACTTTTTTAAACTAAATGAAAAAATGAAAATTTAAATTATTTCATTATATGAAATTAATTATATGAAATGTTTGAAAATTTATTTTTTATTAGATTTATTTATTTATATATTTATATAATTTTTTAAAAAGAAATATCTGCAAATTGTGTATATTTTATTTTTTATATTAAAAATTTCAAACAACTAGTAATATGAATTACAAATAATTATCGAAAGTTTTTATATGTATTTTATTCTCCTATAATTAAATTTTATTAATCCTTTTTTAAATAAATATATTAATATATACATACATTAAATTATACTTAACAATGTTATAGGTTCAAGTTATATTTTTAATTATAATTTCTCTCTATATGATAAAATAAGCATAAATCATGTACTTCGAAAAAATTTTAAAAATGTGCAGAGAATACTGCAATTTTTATCTTTTCGATAAAATTCTCGATGTACCAAAATTTATGGTGACTCTTCGTCCTTTCTATCAAACTTAGGATCTGTCAATGTCACAATTTGATGGATGGTGATCGAACAAATGACGAAATATTGCGAAGATAAACCATTCGTCAGCCATATCACAATATATTATTTCATATGAACATTGATTATTTTTGTTATTAAGTTTTGAAATATCTATTCTTGGCCGTGAATTTCCCGTGATAAATTATATTAACTTCGATTATCAATCATCTTCAAAAATTAAAATGTTAAAACTTCACTAAAAATAATTACATAAATTTATTTTACTATAATTTAATAAATGAAAAATATGTAGAGTGATATTGGTAAAAGAATTTGATTGCATGGGATGATTTGTCGACTGTTATGAGAGGGAATCGAGATGAAGAACTTACGTTATCCGATGGTGAATGGTGCCTCGTTGCGCTTAAAAATATATACATCCGGTATGCACGCGTACATGGATAGAGCTGCAAGAGTCACCTGTCCGCCACGAATGATTCCTTCGCGTTAGACTGTTTCGAGGCTCAATAGAGACGCAATGGAAGGGGGTGCGTGCGCATTCCTATTTCGAGTTTCGAAGCTTTGGCTGTTGTATCGCGGCTGTATCGATTCATCCCCACTGTGCACTCATTCTCTGTGGTGGGGTACGCAGCCAGTAGTCCATTTTTCACGAGGCAAACTTTTTTAGATTAAAAAAACGCCGTATCATAGATACTTGACATTTTTATAGATAAACTTATAATAACTTATAACTCTTAACTAATGATTCTTTTTCTACGTTATTATCCAGTAAAAAAATTGTTTTATATATAATTCTTTCAAAATATAAGTTAATAAAAAATAATTGTTTTTTAATTCGTTATAAAAATTTATGTATGTACATTCTTTATTTTAGCATTTTCGTTTTCCCTGATATTTTTTCTTATTATATTTATAAAAAACTATATTTATAAAAATTATATTTATAAAAAATATTGAGATTCTTAGTTCAATATATTGTATTTACTATATATTGTATTTCGACATTAATAATATCTAATTAATAATTTCTAAAAGTTTATCAAATAATTGTTTAAAATTATTAAAAACATTAGAAGCAAATAGCTCACAATAAATATTTTTGTATCTCAATAAAATAAAATTAAATAAGAAACAAATTTCGATGAGTGTAACATGGACTTGTATGGTATACTCCCACCCTAGCCAACATCCCTCTCCACTAGAAATATATCGCATCAATCTCCTACTACCCCTCCAACGGTGATTCTAGATTCGTAGTTCAAGCTATGCTCGTCGGATGACGCTAGTATTTGCTTTTTCAAGGAAAATTCTGTATAGCGAGATACATCCCCTGGTTGGTAAAGTGGGCATTTTTAGCGAAGTAGCTTAGAAAGTTTGCGCGCGCATGCCGCGTAATAGTTTCATATCTATGTGCAATCTTCGCTTCCTGAGAAACATGTGAGATCGAACGTGGAAAAAGAGGGGAAGAAAAGCGTGGAATATACGGATAGACGGGTCAGGGCGTAGGGGGTTGGAAAAAATAATACTCACGCCACACGTACGGGACTACAGTAATTTTCAGAGCGCTCGTGCTCGGCTTGCTTGCAGCAGGGTAAGCGTGACTGGGGGCGATAGCATCGAGATCCCGCCGAGCGGATAAGCAACCGCCAGCTTGGCCGTTTTATTTTCTAGTTTAAAATGTAAAATAACGGGAATTTCGCAAATTACAGCGGCGTGCGTTATTTGTACAAAGTAATGCGGCAAGCGTGCCCGATTCTCGCTTTCATCCCCCCCGTGCTATTCCAATCTGCGACTGACTTTACCTTTCCACCTGCGGACCATCCTGTCAGTACGATTGTTTGACGTTCGTAAGTCGCTTTTAGAATTTTTACGCAGTACACGCTATCATTATTTTTAAGACTAGATTTAATTCGTATACGTGCAAGATCTAATGTCGTTCGTCACGGTAATGTGAGAACAGAAACTTTTAAATTTTTATGTAAAAGAATTTTTTATAGGTTATTGGACAAGAGATTTTATATAATAATTATTATAATTCTAATAATTCGAAATTAATCCAATGTACAAATAAGGCACAAAAGATATTTTAAAACTAGTACACATTATACATATTATTGCGCGTAAGAAATTTTGTAGATAAATCAAGAAAACAATTTAAAATGACATGCAACTGATATATTAAAAACCACATTCCCTCTCGATCTGTTATTACATTATGAATTTGCATCATTGTAACTAAATAAAAAATTTAAATATAATTATTAGGAATAATTTAAGATATAAAACTCAATATACTTTTTAATACTTTTTTATGTAACTAATATATTGGAGATATATATATTGATTATAATATATTGATTATTTATTTTTAAAAAGTTATATGCTATAAAAATGTATAATATTGTTTATACAAATGAAATTATATATAAAAAAATTTGAAAAATAAAGAATTGTATCTCAATCTTTATTATATTCGTAATCATCATCTTAATTTTTCATACTTTTGAACGGTCAACAAATTTTCATTTGCGATACATTTATATTTATAACCTTTGATTCTCTTGTATTAGAAAAATAAACGTTTCAATATGCCGATACGTATTATTTCTCGCAAAAAGCTGCGAACAGACGCGCTTTATTTTCTCGACAGGAATAAACTGCGGTGTGTTTACATTGAACTCATGAGTACCACAATGGGTTGCACAATGCACTATAGGTTCAAATATGCAATCTATAGCAATCAGAATCAATGAACAGTACATTCTCGGTAGCTGCCACAATACAGAATTACGAAATACTTTACATGTTTTTCTATTTTTTTCTTTTCACTAACGTTACATATAACATATATGTACGTGATAGTGGAGATAGATAGAGTACTGGAGGAAGCGAGGGACGTGTCGACATGGATACGTGTACCGTTGACCGTATATGCATGTATACTTAGGGAAGCGGTGGGTGTTCGAGCTAGTCTACGGAGAGTCACGCAGGGTAGTAGTGCGTGCTTCACGCGACACACAATCCCCACTATACTCGCAAAATCTCCCGCTAAGTCATTACTATTAATAACCAGACAGAGAGAATACCACGGGCAGGGCATATTATTATTCATAATGATGTGATTCATTTCCCTCAAACCCCTCGGCAGCGTTTTCCCTCCTCCTCGCTTTCCTCTTTCTCTCTCTCCTTCATTTTCTCTCTCTCCTTCATTTCATCTCCCTGCCATGATGACACTTACTCTCTCGCTTTGTCTCGCATCTCCTTTCGTCATACCGCGAGAGTGTGTCTTCCGTCCTCTATCAATTCCAAGTTCCTTCCGCCGTATTCTCTTTACCCGGCAAGAGCTCCTGTAATCGTATTAACATGCAAATATTCACTTGCAAGGCGTCGAAAATTGCCAAACGTCTCGATGTGCCGTATATATTTGAGAGATGTGATCTTGTAAGTGCGAATCGCGTTGCGTACTAAATTTGATATAGCGATATTTTTCTAGTTATAATTATCCCAAATGAAGTAATTTTGCGAGAGAAAAATTCACACTCTTCAAAAGTGGCGTACCTATAATATTTAAATTTTCTTTAATATCAATTTTACAAATAAATAAAATTCAGAGTTAAATGATTCAACTTTAATAACCAAATTTTTTTATGATATTCCATATTACATTACGTGTTGCATTACATATTATTAAACAAATTTAAAATGCGTAAAAATGCATAAAAACACAAAAAATTTCTTCTTGTACTTTGTTGTAGTTATAAATTGAGTTTTCTTATAACGGTTAAACCGAAAATACGAGATATGTAATTTTCAAGAATTTTTTTCCCATATTTCATAAGTATTAGAAGCAAACAAAATACAAACTGTTATTTATATTTGTCTAATTTTATCATGTAATATCATTTTATTTATTTTATTTTCTTCATATTTTTATTTTATTTCTGCTTTTATGTTAGCATTATTATATATAGTTATTTAAGTTACGTAAATGGCAATTTTCGGAAAATTTTCATTACGAAAAAGAGAACATGTTTTAATGGTTACTGCGAGGAAATAATGTTTTCTTTACGCGATATGAACCGGATAAATCTGAAATGTAAGCACATTCAACGAACATCATAAAACGAGAATAAAACTGTGTGAAAATTATTATGAGACTAACAATAGGTAATATTAGAATCATAAGAGACATTAAGGTTATCTTTTCGAGTTACTCCTAAATTTATATATAACCTTGAATAGATGTAATCTCGTCCTTTATTTTTCGTACTTTTTTATTTAATGAAAAAATGTAATTAAGCAAAACGATGTTGAAAAAAAGTTGTTTAAATATTTTCACGTTTTATATAATTACTTACACAATTAGTACTTTTTAGTACTTTTTTCTAGTTTGATAACAAACAAGAGTTCATAAATTGAATTTTGAATCGTGCGTTTGCGTTTGTACGTAATTTTAGTGGAAATGTAGAACGTGCCACGAAAAGATCCATCAGCTTATATACTGGCGAGATCTTTACTTTCCACGAGTCAACGGTGCACTAATTAAATCAAGCTGAACTACATTCCACTGAGCGATGACGATAAGACCGTACCATATATTTCCGGAACATGAGTATTCCAGCGATATTCATTTTCGGTCGCTTTTTCATCACTCTCAAGTCGCCATATAACGGGTCGTTACAGTAATTTATCATTCACGCCCGTGACTGCCGTTTGATCAATGAAACACGAGATCTTGTCTTTGAAGAACGGTCGGCGAAACTGTAACAAGTTCGTCCTATAAGGGAAATGGATAAACGACGGTGGTTATGTCGCTCGGGAGGGTGGCTTCGCCACGTTACGGATGTAACGTCGGCTCGGATGTAATACCAGCGCGATAGGGACGGAATACAGTAGGGTTACGTAGCTATTTGCGGAGGGTACAGTACGATGAGATGCAGAAGGGGTGGCAGCTTAACTTTGCCTCCTTATTTCCCAACAGACTTGCTCGCGCTACTCTCTGCCCTCTCGCCCACCCTGTGAGCATTCCTCTTCTTGCGCCACGTACATGCACACCCTTCTTCTCCCACCTACATGCACACCCTTCGCACGCGTCCGTGCACCTATCGCACTCTATGATTTACAACCAGCGACGCTCATCTTGTAAACAGAAACGTCCACGCTATTTGCGATTCTGTCCGCATCCCACCGCGAATTTGCGTCTTCTTCCTGGCGCGTCATCGCTCAAAATTCATCGCGCGGTCTCTTTGTTTCAGTCGTATGCAAAAACGTTGGCGCAACTGGCGACGAAACGTTACAAAAGGGAAGTATGCGGTGCCGTAGACATTCGTGAAAATTGAATGAATTGCTCGGGTCGGCGCACCGACGAAGTGGATACGCGTTTCGGCAGTGACGCGTGTTTTTGCTACAGCGTGATGTAGTCGTGACATGTGAAGCTAAGAACATGGAACGCCACCCGCGTATGATTTAGTAGGATAACGTGTCTCGAGACGAATGAAAGGAGACTTATAGGTCGAAGAGTATCTATATTTTTCGTCAATTATAAAATTTTAAGTTTTTTGTAAACATAACCCTTATGTACTGCCACCTTATTGTATTTAATATTTAAAATAAAAATATTTTAAATAATTATTCATTCTGATGAAATTATTATATATAGGTTTGAAATGTCGGAAATCGAGAAATTTAGGGAGACTACAAGAATTATATAAAGTTTATTATATATACATATATATATATATATATATATATATATATATATATATACACAAAAA
>Ga0157364_1001131_pt1 | contig 21737 bp, 12 predicted proteins | sample AttsexASBM2_FD_111476 | JGI IMG/M metagenome (GOLD analysis project Ga0157364, IMG submission 111476) | Fungus gardens microbial communities from leaf cutter ant in Ribeirão Preto, State of São Paulo, Brazil - Atta sexdens ASBM2 | ecosystem: Host-associated > Fungi > Mycelium > Unclassified ...
AATCAGCATACTATACTACTAATACTTAAGTTATAAATATTGCTATATACCTCTAGACCTTTGTTCACTTTTCTTTAACCATTAATCTATCTCTACTAGTTATCTATCAATAAGTCCTTATTATCTAGCAATGTTCTTTTGAGGTCACTAACCATTCAGCATTATTATTCAGTAGCTAAATTACTGATGTTTTGTTTAATGTTTTGCTTGATTAGAATAGACTCTTAAGTATTTAGAGCAGTAATCATCTTTAGAAAACTCTATTCTATTCTCTTAGGATTTCTTTAAAGATAAGTTGTTATACTTAGCAATTAAACAATAAAACTTAGAATTTTCCTAAAGTTTTACAAACACCATAAATTTTCAACCAGTTGTCTTAATAGTAAAACAAAATCTTCTTCTTTGAAACCTTGGAATATTCCAAGTCTGATAGTCTAGAATTATCTACTATATGTCTTAATCTTTTTTACTTCTTCTTACTTTTTGTATAATGTCTGCTTTAAGTGATTATTTTATGAACTTTGTTCTCACCAATAAAGCTTTAAACATTTTTTAGTATTATTTGAGAAAAGTAGCCAAGTTCTTATGAACCAACTTGTCAGAATCGCAGAAAGTGGACTTAGTTTCTTTTCTTTTCTTCTCCTTTTCCTATTTTCTTTTTTATTTATTTTCTTCTTGTTCTATTTTTAGCATGAAGAGTTGGGAGTAGTAACATCATAGGTCATATAGCAAGAGAGAGTTCTAGAAAGATGATGTTATACCATATGAAAACCTCATAGCTAACATATGGTTGTTTAGGGTAGGCTAGAAATAGCTAGCATAGACTATGGAGATTCAGTATATAAAGGTAGACTATTCTGTACAGAGTTCTCCATTGAGTTCTCTTGTGTAAACCCTATACAAGGTTACTTCATCGTCCAACCCTAAAGGCTTTGATTCATAACATAACTCTGAAATCTACATTAATTTCTAACTTTACCTTTACATTTATAAATGTATTTTCCTTTACTTTTGAGGTTTTTCTTTTTTACAAATATTTTTACATCTCAAAACCTCTTATTATTCTTAGTTTCATGTCCCACTACTAGACTTCAATAATAATTGATAAACTAGAAGTGCCTTTTTGAACTTCTGCTCTTTCCATATTTATTTATTTGTCAAATAATTTACTAATAACAAAAATAAGATTTTCTAGGTTTTATTCTTTTTTAGAAGTGGTTGTATATCTAAGTTGTCAGAAAGTTTTTTCTAAAAGAAGTCTACTACTAATACTTTTTCTATCACCACTTAGTTTAAATTTAAGTAGTTTTTTAGAAAGTACTTTTTTAATATTAATATTGTTATAAAAGCTGTTAACAAGCTAGAACGAGTAGTCTATTATTAGAAAAGTTATATTATACTAAAGATGCTTAGTCCATGCTAAGTACTCCTAGCCTACTTTAAACCACTATGTGTGTGCTTTAAGGTTAATATATGTTGTATAATGTTATCCTTCTTCACCTTCTTTTTGTGTTCATATATTTAATTCTAACCCTAAGTTCTAAAAATAGAAAAATTGAAAATAAAAATAAAAACAAGGAAGAAAATGAAAAGAAACTAAGTTTATATTGTTTTAGTTTTTTCTACTATATTTCTAAACTTATAATATTATTTCATGTGATATATTATGTAATTGTAGTTATTTGTCTCTTCATTATTCAAGAAATAAAATAAAAATAAAATATAAGAGTTTAAGTATATCATGATAACTGATTATATGCCAAGTTCACTTATCTGGAAAACATATTTCTACAGTATATTCCTTGTCAACAACTAATCCAAATAAAGTCTGCCTTTTATGGTGGTGATGCAAGCATTTGGATATTCCATTTTCTATGATGAAAATACTCCTACATGAATCAGCCTTTCATAGTGGAGTTATACTCCTATTAATATCTCAACACTGAAATCTCTGCTCAGAACAATAGGAGCTATACTACTAAAACTCCAAGCATATCTCCTATAGTAAGTACCAGTATATAAGACTAGTAGTTATATTGTAATTTGCTAGTCTGATAATCAATGAAAATAACTCTTATTGAACTCAATCTCTAGTGTTTAATGGTAAAACACCAAATTAGCAGACAGCACAGCATATAAGCTAAAGCCAAGATTGTTTCACAAGTCCACATATCTCTAAGACCATCTCATGGACTTTCACCTCCAGTGTGAACTGTGTCTGACAGTACTATAGTCATCAAATTCTGTTAGTCTTTATATAACAATTCAAAACTAGATTATAATCTTGCTAGTAGAGAAATTAAAAGAGATTAACTTTACTATTTGATATAAAGCTATATATAAAATAAACTAGGCTGGACAAGCAAATAAGATATTGTAGTGAATATAGTAGAGTTTTTACTTTTAAACAATAGTTCTTTATCTTATTATTACTAGCTACTACTAATACTCTTTTTAAATATCTCTATAAATATAAATATTACTTATAAACACTGTAGTGTTTCTACTAAAGAATGCTACCAATATAGTAATTTAAACTATTTATGTTACAACTTAAAGATCTTAGCTTGATGGAGTTTTAAGTACAATATATTTATTCTTATATACTAACTACTGTTGGTTCATGTTTAACTATTTCTAGTCTGTCCTAAAGATCATGTATTAGCTTGTGACTGTTACTATGACAGTATGATCATGATGTTACTTTAACCCTAACCCTAAGTTTAAAAAAGAAAAGAAAAAAAATTAATTAATATAGAAAAAAGACTTTAAATGAAAAAACTCAAGTTCAAACTTTATATTTCTAACAATCTAGTCTATAAATATCTTATAAGACTAAATGTTTGCTTTAAGATTAATATATGTTTTTTATATTATTATAATATCATTTTTTAAAAACTTTTTCAATTATTTTCTTATATTATATGAGTGTGTGACTCATGTGACCATGTCATGTGACCTGTAAAAAATATCACACTTCTTCTTTGTTTTCTACTTTTCAATAAAAAATAAAAGAGAATAAAATAAAATAAAATAGAAACTAAGTCTATTATCTTCAATTTTGATATTTAGCATTTTAAATTAATATTTATTAAAAAAGACTTTAACACTTTTTTAGACTATTATAAGTAAGATTATATTATTAACTTGGTTTTTGGAGCTAAGTTTAAAATATTTAAAATATATTCTTTATTTTGTTGAACAAACAAAGTTTTTATTAAGAAAAAGAATAGTTTTCTTTACTTAGTACAAGATTATAAAATTTTTAATATAACTATTAAGAATAAACATTTACTTTCTTTGATTTTCAAACTGATTATTAAACTATAAAGAACATATTACTTTACTAAGCTTAATATTTATTAGGAATTTAACAATATCTATATTAAATTTAATAATAAGTGAAAAGCAGTTTTTTATATAAACTATAAATTTTTTAAATTTTAAATTTAGTATAACTAATAATTTTATTATATTCTAAACTATAATAGACAATATTTTCTAAGATTTTATTATGAAAGATATTATAATAATATATACTTTAATTTTTTTTTAAATATTAAAAAAATATCATAAAGTTATTTATAAAATTATAAAAGTTTTAGCTAAGTATAAACTATTTTTATATTTTAAAAGGTAAGTTTAATATTAAATATTTAGGTTTAGTTATTTTAAAAAATCAAGTTAAAATAAACTTTATTAAGATATTAACTTTGATTAGCATTTTATTTATGAATTTTTATTTATTATATAATTTTTTTTAAATTTTACTAGTAAAACAGATTTGCACAATCAAACTTATATTGAAAAGTATTTATCAAACTATTTCTGATAATATATAGTATATTATATAGTGATAAATATTTGTAAAAATACAAGTATATCAATATAGTAATATAATTAGTAATAGTAATAACTTATATATGAACTATTACTATCTTATATATATATATTTTTATATCTAAAAATATCACAAATAAGTGAATAGTTTATTTTATAATAATAGTTTTAATTATACAATATCTTTTTCTTAAGTTATAAATAAATAATAAGTAACATTTAGTAGTATTCTTTAGTAAATCTTTTTTTTCTATCAAAATATAATTATAAAATTTATAATAAAAAAATATTACAAACTTATTAATTATTTTTCAATTTTTATAATTTTTATTTTATTTATATTTATAGTATATAAGTTATATTATAAATTTATTTTTTTTAAATTTACTATTTTAATGGACTTATTATTTTTATTTTCCAATTTTTATTTTAAATTAGTAAAAAATTCTTTTATTATTATAAATACTAAATTATTATTTTAAAATTTTTTTTATTATATAATTTAACCCAATATTAAGTTTTATTTAAAGTAAAAGCTAGTTAAAGTTATATTAATTTGTATAAGTATAAATAATCAGAAAATTTATATGTATAAAAGATAATAAAAAGTTATAAAAGTAAAATAATAATATATTAAGAAATAAAATAAAATCAAAGCTAGTTTTCTTTTCTAATTTATATTCTAAACTAAATTTGATTTTAATAAATTAAACTATTTACTTGTTTGTAATATTTGAATCTTAAATATATTTTTAAAAGTTTAAGAATAATAATTATGATCAATGTTATAGACTTGAAACCTTAGTGTTGGTTTCAAGACTAAACCTTATACCGGGTTAATACAAGAGAACTCGATAAGGAGCTCCTACTCTATCTACCATTATATATACTATTGTCCATGCTCTGTCCTCATATCCTATTACTCATTCACATATGTTTTCCTTAAGGCCACTATGCTTCTTACATGTGCTCTGATATCATATCTTTAATTTCTGCTATACATATACACACTATGTGTACACTATGAGAAACTCTTGTTTCTTAACATCACTCCTCCATCTTTAGACTCTTTCCGATCCTTCTAGACTCTAAGTCCTTCCAGACCGCTCTAGACTATCTCACATGACTTTCTAATCACATGCTTATCTCTTATTCCTTTGTCCGTTGTAGACTAATAATTACCTAAGATTCTAACTCTAACCCTAGTTCAAGTTTGTTCACATACTCATACTATAACAATCAATATCTTCTAGATATAATGAAAACTAGAGTTAAGGACAATGATGACATGATTAACTATGCTATAATAGTCTCAGTTAATACTTTATATAATAGACACTTTATTCTTATTTTATCCTTATGTTATATAATTCAGTCTTCTTATATATGTGATAAACTTAAGACTTTAAAGTTGGTCAAAAGAAAAAACCTTATATAAGATTTACACAAAAAAACTCAATAAAGAACTCTGTACAAGATTATTTATCTTATATACTAATATTTAGTGGTCTGTGTGAGCTATTTCTAATTTATTCTAAATAGCTATGTATGTATTATAAAGTCAATGCATATTATATATATTATATAATATTATTTCTCCATATGTATTGTGACTTGTGATTATGTCACTTGCTATGTAACAGCATGATCTTGTCACTTTAACCCTAATCTCAAAGTTTTAAAAACAAAATAGAGAGAGAAATAAATTAAGAAGAAAATAAAAAAAAAATACACTAAATAGTTTTTTTATAAATATTTTATATATATAATATAGAAATATCTCTATATTCTTTACACTTTACTAATTGTTATATTTTCTTTTCTACTTTCAAGTTTTTATCTAAGTATAATCTAAACTCTAAGTTAAGGTCATAACATTTAGTAAAGTGTTAATAAGCTCATTTTATAAAAGAGATGTAAAAGACAAAATTCATAGACAAAACTAAACAAAGTTATCTGTCAAATAAAACATATATAGTATAAACTATGAAAGAGAACCAAGATAAGTTTTAGAAGAACAAATAACCTACAAATTACAAAAAAAGTCTCAAGTGAGTATAAATAAATAAATATAGAGATGTTAGCAACACTAGTACTAACAACAAACAAGAACATATAAGCAGTTATGCTAAAAAGCATAGTTCCAGATCTAGTGTAGTTCGATAGAAACCAAACAAAATTTGAAGACTGGTAAAGAGGAATATAATTATACCTCAAAAGTAACAGGATCATGAAAATGAACAACAGGATTACAGCAATTCTAGCTTGCTTCAGAAAAGGTGTATATTCAGTAATAAGACAAAAACAGCAGATGTCAAGTAAAAGATAGAATTCTTCAAATAGAAAAAAAAGAACATAGCAAATTTCATGATAAAATTTGAAACACTAGCTATGAAAGCTAATATAAATAAATTATACATAATATTTCTATTGAAGAAAAATATAAGACAGAATATTATCAAGATGATATTAAAGTATTTATCTATAGTAGTACTGGAGACACTTAAGGAGTGAAAAGTGACAATCATATCAGTTAAACATGAATATGAGTTTATAAAGAAACGAAATGATTATAAAATGAGTACAGAAGTAACTTATAAAGAATAAGAACAACTTATGAATATTGGAAAGTCTAATGAGAATTTTAAAAATAGAAAGTCATGTTTCAACTACAACAAGTACAGACATATAGTGAAGAAATATTAGTCAAAAAAGAAAGAACAGAAAATAAGAAAATATTTCAAATGTGACAAAGAAGAACATATAGTTAAGGACTGTAAAGAAATACAATCAATGAAGAAGTATAAGGTTTAAAAAGAATTAGATAATGAAGATGATAAAAAAGATGACAAGAAGCAAAGTTTTGAAAAAGATCTTGAGTAAGCATAGTATAAGAGATTTTCTCTGTAAAATCTCATAACAAATATATTATTCCAAACTAATAAAGTAGTATTGAAAAAGAATTAAACATGCAAGCAAAAGTAAAGATAAAGAATTCTAGATGTATATATATGGGAATATAAATAGAATAAGAAATAGAGAAGTAACTAAGATAGTACTTTTAAAAATCAAAGTTAACGAATACAAAGCAAACATAATCTAAAAGTTAAGTAGAAAATCAAAATAATAAAGTTTACAAGATGTCCAGGAAGTTGTATCATAAAACATCAAGATATTAAGTTCAAAACTAAAAGGACATAAGTAATGGAAAACAAAGAACAAAACAACAGCAAAATTGGCAAAAAACCCAATATAACAAATTATCTAAATACATTCAACCATTCATATATTTGTTTAATAAAAAAAAGTTTGAAAAACTATCAGAATAAAGAAAATAGAACCATGAAATAAATCTTATAGAAAAAGTGTCAAAAGAGCTGAATACAAAAAATAACAATAAAAGAAGAGAAAGCATTAAACCAATGGCTAGTTTAATTATGAAATCTAAGTCAAGATATATGATACTATACTTTTACATTCCCAAGAAAGATGGATCATTATAGCTGGTTTAAAATTATAGGAAACTAAATCAAGTTATGATAAAAAACAAAATGCTACTATTTATAATTAAAGAAGTGATCAATAAATTAAAGAAAGCCAAATACTTTAACAAACTTGATCTCATCTGAAGTTATAACAATGTTCAAATCAAAGAAGGTGATAAATAAAAAGTAGCTTTTCTAATGAACAAAAGACTGTTTGAACTACAAGTAATATACTTTAAATTATGTAATTCACTGAAAACATTTCAAAGAATAATGAATAGCATTTTTCAAGAGCTACTCTATGAGAGAGTCTTAGTAAACTATATAAATAACTTTATTATACTAGCAAAGATAATAATAAAACTCAAGAAATAAATAACTAGATTTTTAAAGATTGTAAAAAAACATAATTTATGTTTTAAATAGTCAAAATGTAACTTTAATATGAAAGAAATTCTGATACTAGAAGTAATAGTCAGCAAAGGACAAGTATAAATAGAGTAAGATAAGGTTAAAGCAGTCAGAGAATAGAAAGTACTAACAAAAATCAAAGAAGTGGAAAGTTTCTTGGAATTTGCAAACTTTTATTAAAGATTTATTTAAAACTTCAGTTACATAGTAAGACTATTAAACAATTTAAAAGAAAAAAAGAAATGGAAATGGGAGAAAGAACATCAATAAGCTTTTGACAAACTAAAAAACAAAATTATAAGTTAACCAGTACTTTCTCTTTTGAAAAGAGAAAAAAAATTTAAAGTAAAGATAAATGTATTAGGTTATGTTATTGAAAGAGTATTATCTCAAGAACAGAAAGAAAAATAGAGACTAATAGCTTTTTTATCAAGGACAATGCAATCAGCAGAAAGAAATTATGAAATTTATGATAAAGAATTACTAGCCACTGTAAAAACCTTATCAAAATGAAAACAATATTTGTTAAATACAAAAAAACTATTTGAAATCTAAATAAATTACAAAAATCTCAAATATTTCAAGAAATTCTACAAATTAAATGGATAACAAGTTGGATAATATCTAAAGTTATAAGACTATGACTTTATACTATGGTATATACTAGAAAAGACAAACATAAAAACAGACAAATATATGTAAAAATATATAAAGTATCAACAAAACAAAGTTCAATATCAATAAAAATCAGAAAAACTTTATTCACTTAAAATACTATAAGAGCTATAATAAAAGATCAATATTAATATAATAAGATCTTTATCTAAATCTAATGGAATAAATATTATTGTAGTTATAATAAACAGATTTATAAAAATAATTTGGTTAAAAGTAACAACAATAAATATTTTTTCAAAAAAAATAGCTAAAATTTATAAAAATAAAGTATGAAAACTTTATAAAATTCTAATGAAAATTCTTAGTAATAAAAAACTACAATTTGCATTAAAATTTATAGAGAAATTCACAAAAACATTAGAAACTATAAAATAATTATCAATAACATATTATTTTCAAACAGATAGATAAATTGAAAGAATAAATTAAAAAGTAGAAATATTTTTATAATATTATATTAACTACTAACAAAACAATTAGATAGAATAACTAGTAGTTGTAAAATTTCAATATAATAATAAGAAATATACAATAATAAAATAAACTTCATTTGAACTTAACTTTAAAAAACACTTATAAAAAGGCAATTTAGTAATACAAACAGAATTAAAAGAATTTCTTATAAAACTACAATGAAGTTGACTACAAAAATTAAAAATTGGAGATAATATGTAGTTGAAGAATAAAAATATTTATTTAAATTAATCTTTGAAAAAGTAAAACTAGAAAAGATACAAATCTTTTAGAATTTCAAAGAACAAATAACATATAAATCTAGTATTTTTATTAACAATTATTAATAAAAAAAATACAAAGTTAAAAAGTATAAAAAACAAAAAAGAAAAACATAATATCTAATATACTGAAAAAGTTATAGAAATAAACATAATCAATAAATTATAAAAACAAAATATAATAAAAATAGTTAAAGAAATAAATATAATAATAATAAATATAGAGATATTAGAAAATCTAAGATATTTTATACAAAACAATATAAAAAATTAGATATATTAAATTCAAAAAAAGGTTAGTTAATAAATTAAATATATATAATAAAAGAAAAATTAATATATAAATAATAACATTAAGAAAATATAAAAATTATATAAAAACATAAAATAAAAGAAAAAGTTAAGAAAAAAAAGAATAAAAAATAAAGAAGTTATTTTAATCAAATTATATAAAATATTCTTTTTATTATTAACAATAAAATTAAACTTTATAAACAATAAAGTTAATAATTTACTTAAATATATGAAATTTATTTAATTTTCTATATAAACAAAATTGTTATTATATTGTTATAATTAATATTTTCTAAATATAATAAAAACTAAAGTCAAAAATAATAATAATATAATTAATTATATTGTAATAGTTTTAGTTATATATATATAGTATAAAAATATCTTTATATTTTTTATACTTTAATTATTATATTTTTTTTATTTTTAAGTTTTTATCTAAATAAACTTTAAACTAAAATTATAATAATTTTAATTAATATATTTTTAATAATTTTAACATTAGTTTTATTTATAAGAATAATAATTTATTTTTTTTAAAATCTCTTTATAATTATATTAAGTTTTAATTTAACTAAATTTAATTTATTAATAATATTACTAATATTTTTTTAGAAAATATAATTTAAAAAATATCTTTAATGTTTAATTTTAAATAACTTTTTATTATTAATAGATTTAGTCAAATATTTAACTTAAGTAAATTTAAAAAAAAAGTTATTATAAAATTTTTAACAAAATATAAAAAAACACATTATTAAAAAAACTTATTATTTTTATTTACAATAAGCTTATTTTTATTATAATAATTACTTAGTATAAAAACTAAATAATATTAATATATATATAATTTATACTATTAATAAATAATCTTATTCTAATATTTATAAATATATTATAAGATAAATATACATCTTAATATTATTTTTTTAATTTCTTTTTCTAAAGTTTAAATATATAATGTAAAAATATATAATTTTACATTATATATTTTTTTATTATTAAAAAAAAGAAAAAATAAATAAAATAAAGATATTAGTGTTTAAGTATATTATATTATAATTATATTAGATTTAAAAGATAGTAAATAAAAACTTTTAATAAATTTTAAATTAATTTTGTTAATATCTTTAAAATAACTTTTATATATTTAGTTGGTAATAATAATGATTTTACTATTTAAATAAAATTAGTAACAATATTTAATCTAATGTTTTTTAGATATTTATTAATGTTAATAATATATAAATAAGTTAAATTAATAATAAACTCAGTATTTACTTTATTTATAAGAATTATAATTTGTTTTATTAATAGTTTTTTAATTATTATGTTAATTTTAAGTTATTTATGTTGTTATTTGTAATTTTTATAATTTTAACTGCTAAAATAAGTTAATTTTTGAAGTTAAAGTTCTAGATTTATAAGTAAATTATTTTTATATAAAATAGCTAAAGATTTAAGAATAAGTTTAGTATTAGTAATGTTTATATCTTAATTATAATATATAAACATATTGTTTTTAACTATTTAAACTAATAATTGAAAAAAAAAATTAAGATAAAACTAAAAGAATAATAAATAATAACAAAATCTTAACAAAAAACTAAAACTAAAAGATATTGTTAGCTAAAAAAAAGTTTATAACTATTAATAAATTAAATATAGTATTTTCTAAAACTTTATTATCAAAAATAGAAAAATAATTTGAAAAACTTTCTTAAAGTTTAAATATTTAAATAGAATATAAAATATTAAAAAAAAAAAGTATATTTATTAATTCACTACTAAATATTACTATATAAGATAGTAATATAAGTAAAAAAAGTAATATTATAAGTAAAGTTTACTTTTAAAAAAAAACAAATCTTTAGTTTATTTAGAGATTTATTATTAAAATTAAGTTTGAAATTTAATTTTTAAATATATATATAAAAGTAATAGTTTATATATAAGTTATTTTTATTATATAATTAAAACTTATATTTAAAAGATATTATTATTTATTATATTAATATATTATATTTCTATTAATACTTATTATTATAAAATATATAATATATTATTGGAAATTTTTTATAATTACTAATAATTTAATATCTTAGTTGTTTTTAACATAACTTAATTTATAAAAATTAGTTTATTAGTTATAAAAATATAAATAAAATTACTAAGTTTAATAACTTTATATTAAATAAGTTTATTAAAAGTATTTTATTGAATTATATTGTTATTTCTTATATATTTAAACTTTACTTTATTATTTTTTTAATATAACTGTTTTATTTTTGTTACAAACTTCATTTAACTTGTATTTTCACAACTAATAAACTGATTTTCACAAATCAAATTATATTAGAAAGTTTCAAATGAGAATTATTTGTACATATATAAAAGATACAAAAATAACAACAAATAACTGAGATATCAAACTATTAGTAGTTATAAAAGCTTTATTAGCTAATATCTTATAAACAGCTGAATAAATTTATACAATTAAAATTGTATTGAAAAATACTTATCAATTATTTTTGTTAATACTTTTTATTATTTGTTAATTATTATATTCTTATACTGAACTTCTAAAACATTAGTTTTTTTTTTTTTATAAGCTTTATAACACTTAACATATCTGGAGATGTGAGAGTGACAACTTAGTGTTGAATATTCTCACTTTCAACAGTTTTTACACTGAGAAACTTCTGGATTCATGTTTATTCCATAAATAGTTATAATAAATTGTTGATTGATAATATTCTTTGTATAAGAACCACTCTGGAAATTCCAGATGTCTACCTATACTACTGCTTTATCTGACTTGGGTAATGCTTTGATAATATGTAGTTTTGAAGCCAAAGTCATGTTCTTAAAGAGATTTCATCAAGAATTCTCATCTCTCCAAGTCCAAATTATATATAAAGATTATTAGACTTTCATACTTGAGTGAGCTTGATGAGATATTTGCTTTAGAAGCCTATGTATAAGACTTCTTTGTAACTGTAGGCTTTGGAGCCTTCTTTTCATTCAATCTAGTCATTTTGTTGAGAGAAAGTATTATAGGAATATTTGAATTTATAGCAGTAGTAAACATAAAAAACAGTGGCTTCTTTGTCTTAGGTTGGTTCACCAAACCAAATTTAATGTAGTTGTTTAGGATTTTCTCACCTACAAGAGCACAAAAGTTCTTACTATTCTCAACAAGTAAAAGATTGTTAATAACATTTATTTCAAATGTTTCATCTATTTTGAAGATAGATAGTGTGTGATGAGCTTCATCCCAAGAACTCAGTATCAAAGGCTGATTTCCACTATAATTTAATAATAAAGGACTGGAATCAATCGAATTTATCTTTCTCTTTCCTTTCACATTTCTATTATGTAACAGAACACAGAGTAACAACATGTTTTCTCCTATAGAAGAGACACAAAGTATAGGTGAAGACTAAACTTCAGGTATATTTTCACTTTAGTTTATCAATTATTTATCTCTAAGTACTTGAAGCTCAGATTTCATGAAAAAACTTGTCAAATGTTTAACTTCTGCTGGTGTTTTCATGCTAGCAGTAGGTTTTAATTTCATAATTAACTTGCTTAGAGTAGAGAAAAATAATAATTCACTACTATTTTCTATAAGTGTTAATCATACAAGATAATAGTAGAAAAAAAAAAGCAATATCCTGAAACATTAGTATCATAACTAGTAAATATTTTATTTATAATAGTTTTACTAAATTAAAATCTTTTAAAATTTTTCTAAAACTTGAAATATAAACTTTATATTTTTACTCAGTTATTTTAATACTTAAATAATAGAATAATAAAATAAAAAACTATTATCTAGTAAGTTTACTATTATTAATATTAGTATATTAGTTATTTTTACAAATATTATTATAAAATCTTAATTTAAATTAATATTTAATTTATCTAATATTTCTTTAATAAAATATCTCAAATAATAACTTGTTAAATAATATAAACTTGTTATAATTAATAATAATATTATAATTAGTTAACTTTACTTTTATTATAGTTGTAAATAAGCTAAAAACTTATAAAAAAATTTTCTATTTTTTTTACTTAACTAAATAAAAAAATATTATTAAATTAGAATACTTTCAGTTATTAAAAATATATATAAGTAAATAAATATAATAAACTAACTACTGAACTAATTATATTAAAAATATTTTTTAAATTTTTAAAGTTAAATAAAAAAACAACTTTTATATTAGAAAAATACAAGAAAACTCAATAAAAAACTTTTTACAAAATAATCTATTAATTTATATTAGATATTATATATTTTATTCTAAATAACTATGTATTAAACATGAGATTAATAATATTATTTTGTTTTAAAATTTTTTACTTTCTTTTTTCAAATTTTGTAATCATACTATTAAATATGACTAATATAATAGTATAACTAAAAAAAAACAAGTATAATAAATCTTATTATATATATAAGAAAGAATAATAAATATATAGAAAAAAAATATAATAAAAAAGTTGAAAGTAAAAGAAATTGAATATAAAACAACAGAAAAATTTTTAATAAGTTTAAAAAAAATAATAATAAAATTTGTCCAAAAATTAAAAAAAAAATTAAGAAAAAAAAAAACATAAAAAAAAAGCTTCTAAGCAAAAACAAAAATAAACAATATTATAACCTTTAGTATAGTAGTAACAATATGTTAAAATTAAAAAAAAGTAAGAAAAGTTATAGTAAAAATAAGATACTTAGAAAAGTATAATGGTAAAAGTCTTGCTAGACAGTGAAGCAACTAGACTAGTCATAAGCTTAGAATTTGTTAGAAAACAAGGTTTTAAGCTAAAGAAATTAAAAAAGCCAATAAATATAAGAAACATAAATAACTAGTATGCTATAATTCAGAAATAAATTGAAAAGTAGAAGAAATAAAGATGACAAGATGTTTAAAAAAATATAATAAACAGTAAAAGCCAGTTTAGGAGAAATCAGGATAGAAAAAGTAAAAAGAGAAAGAAACGAAAAAAAAAGATAAGAAAAAAAAACAGAAAAAAGGAAAAATAATAGAAGTGAAGAAAGTAGCAAAAAATAAGAGATTTAAAATGATAATGAAGAAACAACAAGATTAAAAGCAAAATTAGTACCAAAAAAATTTTACAAATAGATAAAAATATTTGAAAAAAAACAATTGGAAAAGATGCCAATAAAAGTAAAAAAAAAGTTTATGCCAAGAAAGAAAAAAATTTATCTATTGTTAAAGAAGAAAAGAAATGAGATAAGAGAGTTTATTAACTTTGTAAAGAAGAAAAATAATTTAGAACTATAAGTATCTAAATGAGTAGATCATTAAAAATAATTATTCTCTTTTTCTAATATCAAATATATTAAAAAACATTGGAATAAAAAAAGTCTTTACAAAAATAAACCTTAGATGAGAATATAATAAGTGAGAATAGAAACAAAAAGAAACATAATAAGATAATAACAAAAGTAATAAAAAGGTTAAAAAAGAATAACTTGTACATAATTTAGAAGTTGTAATAGAACTAAAAGAAATTAAGATGAAGAAAGAAAAAGTGAAGAGAATATTAAAATGGCCAATACTTAAGTGTGTTAAAAATGTTCAAAAGTTTTTAAAATTAGCAAACTACTATCATCAATTCATACAAAACTTTGTGTCTATTGCAAAATTGTTGTATAATATAATAAAGAAGAATAAAAAATGAAAGTAGACAAAAAATTGAAAAATTAAAGAAAAAATTTACACAGAAACTAGTGTTAGCTATATTAAATTTGAACAAGAAAATGAGAATAAAGATAAATACTTCAGATTATGTTATGAAAGATGTATTATCAATAAAAAATAATGATAAAAAGTAGAAGCTAGTTATATTTCTCTTTAAATTCTTAAATAAAACAAAGAAGAATTATAAAATATATAATAAGAAAATATTAGCAATTATCAAAGAGTTAGAAAGTTGAAAACACTTATTAAAAAGAGTATAATTTAAGTTTGAAATCTAAACAGATCATAAAAACTTGAAATATTTTATGAAAATACAAAAATTAAATCAAAAACAAGCTTAATAGGCTTTATATTTGTTGAAATTTAATTTCACTTTGAAGCATATATCTAGAATAAAAATGATATAGTAAAAAAAATAAAAAAAAGATAAAAATAAAAATAAAGAAGTAGTTAGAATAATGAAGAAAATAAAAAAAACAAAAGTAAAAGTAATACAAAAGAAAAAATAAAAGATAAAAAAAACTAATGTTAAAAAAGAAAAAAATCTATATATCAAAGAATAAAAAATTAAGAGTAAAAATTATTTTTATAAAGTTACTGATAGTAACAAAAAAGAATACAATCTTAATAGTTTGTAATAGATTATTAAAGATAATACATTTTACAACAATAATAAAAGAAACAATTAGCGAAATTGTTCAGAAATAATATATAAAGAAAAGTTGAACAAGATATTAGAGATTCAAATGAAATTATCAATTGTATTCTATCTTTAAACTGATGAACAAACAAAATACATAAATTAAAAACTGAAATAATATTTCTGATTTTTTATAGATCACAGACAAAAGAATTGGCTAAAGTAGTTAACATTAGCTGAATTTGTAATAAATAATAAAATATATTTAATAACAAAAATATCTTTATTTATAGTAAACTATAAAAGAAAGTTGAGAATAAAAAGAAATATCAGAAAAAAAGAAAAAGTAAAAAAAATAACAAAATAAAAGATAAAAAATAGAGTAATGCTAAGTATAAAAAACTTAATATTTAAGAAAAAACTAATATGCAAACTAGTAAAGAAATATATAAAATCATATAAAATAGAAAAAATAGTATTATTAAATATAATAAAATTGTAATTATTAAGTTTAATAAAAATTTACTCAGTAGTCAATATAAGCCAAGTAATTCAATATAAGAAGTAGATAAAAGAACAAAAAGAGAAAACTAATTGAAATAAAAAAAGTTAAAAAGTAAAAAGTAGAAAAAATCTTAAATAAAAGAAAAATTTAAGAAATATAAAAGAATTAGTAAAGAATTTTAAAGAAAAATTAAAAGCAGAAGTAAAACAACAAGTAAGAAAAAAATAGAATTGTTAGATAAAGTTGTTATATAAGTAAAATAACAAAAAGTTTGAAAAAAAGTATTTGAAAAAGTTAGAATAAAAAAAAATAAATAAATTGATGAAATTTTCTTTTAATTTATTTTTCATTTTTCTATTTTTAGAACTCTAAAATTAAAATTAAAAGTAATTAGTTACACTATTATATCAGTTACATTTAATAGTATAGTTATAATATTAATTACATGATTTATAAAAGTTATTCTTTTATCTAACTTTAAAAATTTAAAATTATAATAAAATAAGTTATTTACAAAAAAGAAAATTATTAGATTTTGTTAAAATTTTCTTATTTATAATTAAGTTTTTTATATTTTATATCTTTTTTATTTTTGTTATTTATTTGAATTTTAAAATTTATCAAATTAATATAATAATTACTTTTAATAAAAATATTTATATAAAGGTTTTAAAAAAAGTTAAAATTAAATAACAATAAAAGAAAAAACTTTATAAAGTTTTAACAAAACTTAAAATATATTTTGTAAATAACTACTTTTATATTTAGAAAAAATAATATTACTTATTTTTATATATATTAATAATATAACAGTTAATAGTTTAAATATTATAAATAAGTTATATTATAATACTTAAACTTAAAAAAATAATAATAATAAAACTAGTTGTAAAAATATAAGTTAAAAATGTTTTATTTATTTTAATTATAAAGTAAAAAATAAACTTATATTAAAAATATTTATTACTTTTTACTTATAAAATTTTTATTATTTACAATATTAAATATCTAATTTATAGTTAGTTTTATTAGTAAAAATATAAAAATTATTTATTTAAAAGTAATAAAATATTTTTTTTATTTTTTAAAATATATTATTAATTTTAACTTAGATTACTTATATTAATAATTAAAAATATATTAAACAAAGTAAAATTAACTTATAATAAAAAAATACTTGTAAATATATTTTTATTAAATTTAAAAAAAATTTAAATTAACAATTTATTACACAATATATAAAAAAAAAAAACTAATTATAAAATTTATGAACAAAGAAAATAAATAAATAATAAAATAAAAGTTACTCTTTAATATAAAACAGTACAATATCACTTTTTTTTCTCTTACCACCATCTTATATGATCAGTACCTATTGGAAATACAACAAATAAATCTTCTTTTTCTCCAACAAACTTCAACACTTCAATTACGGCACTCAACATCAAAATTTCTTTATCAGCTATGTCTTTTGTAAATAACATAGGGATAAACATTCCGACAAAACAAATTCCTATTTCTGATTCAGAGGTAAGAGGAAGAAATTCTATTTCTTCTATCAATCTTTCCAAAGAATCCTCGATGGCTTCTTCTGGACGTTCAACTCTATACTATGACAAAATAAACACTAATATGGATTGTAATCCCACCATTCTATGAGACAAAACAAGAAAAAGTATTATGAATTAATATAGTAGCTAACCACCAGGAAACCATGAAGCCTTTAAATGTTCACAATAAGGCCCCCCCAACTCATGCCTTCCACAAGAATGATGTTATTAACATCCAACTTCCATACGACCTTCAGATCCCTACTGAACCAGAGAGTGGTTCTTTCCACCCCATTTCTCTTCACGGTTCTATCAAGCACTTTGCTTCAGACTCTAAGAATATCAAAGTTATCCTCAATTTCTTAGCCAAATACATTCAAAACAAACAAATTAATGGTGGTAAGGGTAACGATCTCAACGGTTTCGACGGTATAGGAGATACCATCTGGAACTTCATCTCAGCAGTCTATGTGGTTAGATGAAACGCATTGTACACTGACCAAAAAACTAACACACTTAGGTCAAAAATATCTTTAAAGTTTACTCCGAGAACTATCCTGATCAATGGCAACAATAAGAAAGAAATAGCAAAATCAGTCTCAGTTACAATCAACAAAGCTCCACCTCTTCCTCCTCTGCCAGCTAAATCCAATACAGTAGATAATAATGTCCAAGAATGCAATGTCAACTCTGGAAAATTTTATGCCCAAGCCTCCAAAACTTCAGTTAATACTTTGGAAGTTTTGAAAATCAAGAAAATGTTCCCATCCTTTAATGTCCAAAAAATTGATCAAGTCAATAATATCGTCAATGGCCAGAACAAGTCTAAACCTCGCATCAAGATGACAACCAAGAGACCATCTAGAAAACAGATTATTATCTCCATAAGTGGTGATAACGTCATGTCCTTCATGAAGAGCTCATTTCTTCATGTGACTAATATTAACAGACTATTACATAACGCAAAATCTGATGTTTTAGTCAATTATATTTGTTCTGACAACACAAGTATCACAGTCATCACCAATAAAGTCGCTCAACAATCCAATATGTCTATCATCGATCAATATGTCAAAAATTCAAGCAACATCAACCCTCTTCAAGTGGAGGAACTATGTCTCCCCAAATCAAAATCATACTTAAAGATCATTGGCATTCCGTACTACTCTCATGTGAATTCCCAAGAGAAACTCATCTCGAATGATATTGAAACAATTCTTAAACAAAACCACATTTTCGACAACATTTCTCTTATGTCAAAACCAAGAGTAATTAAAGTATCTCTGAAATCCAACATAGTAATTGTTTGGTTAGATATCTGGAATGTCCAGAGCAGCTATAACACAAAAATGCTTATCAATAGGTACTTTAATATTGGCAACTACATCGTGACCATTTGAGAAGCCAATATGAACCCCAGCGTTCCTTAGTGTAAAAACTACTGAAAATGGGAATACGTAACATTTTCATGTAGAATTCAAGGTGCCAAATGCATCAAATGCAACAGTTCTCACAAATCTGATCACCATAGAGAATTCGGTTGGTGTTGCAAGGCAAACGCCAAGATTAACCCGCTAAGACTGGAAACCAAGAAGAGCAAACCATGCCCCTACTCATTCAAATATTCTAACTGCAGGGGCGACTACCAAGCCAACTCCAACCAGTGTCCATTTTGGAGACACCGATTCAATAAGGAATAGCACCAGAAAAAGTATGCCGAGATCCATGAAAACAGATCAAAATCAATTCGTTTTGAAGTGAATGACACTTCTCCCCAATGATTATCAAAAACCTCTCTCAAAACATTCGCAAAAACTCTTTCATTGTCAATACAATTCTTGAAACACAAGTTCATTTCGACATCATCCTAATCCAAGAACTATCTTGGTCTGAAATCCGAAAGATTCCGAGTACTTTGAGCTGCGAAGAGAAATCTCTCATGGGTATTTGCCACCATCCCAACTGGATCTCTTTTACAAGAATTCCTTCAAACAACAAAGATTTCCTGAAAGTCATTACCTATATCAGCATTCGTCTTTCTTCTCTTCGTTTTTTTTTTATGCAAAGACATCTTTAACCACAGAGACATCAGTCTTATTTTTTTTCTCAACAACAATGTTTGCCATTATATTTTGAACATTTACTCTGACTCATCACATTCGGCTTTAAAGTATCTCAAGGATACTGAAGTCAATATCAATAACATCATTCTCATGACTGGTGACTTTAACATTAGAGACAGTTTATAGGATCTATCATTTCCTTTTCACTCTTCTATTAGCAACAATTTAATTATGATAGCAGATTCTTTTGATCTCATCCTATCCTCTTCAACTAACCCTTGTCTTACTAGATACTCCAATACGGCAGGAGAGTCCAACTCTGTCATTGACCTCATGTTCCTCCGATATGGATCATTAGAATTGAATCGCCATTCCATCCTCTCCGACTTTCATTTATCCTCAGACCATGCTTCTCTCTCAATCAATATCCCTATTTTTGAAGAGATTATCCAAATATTGAAACTCATCCTAGTCCCTAAAAGTGAGTAAGAAACCATGTTTATCAATGACATTATTTTGAACTTCAAAATATTGGACACATCAAACATCGTGGATGTCGTCAAACTGAAATGTGTAGTCAATCAACTTAGATCAATCATTGATCAAGCTTGGTCGAAAAACACAAAAAAATTGAAAATTTCCAAGCACTCCAAACAATGGTGGTCAGATGTATACAGTTGGTCTCTCAACAATTACAGGACAACAAGAAGTCATGAAAACTGGAAGACATTTAAAAAGACAGTTAAAGATGCCAAGCGAACCTTCTTCGACAACAAAATTCAAGAAATCACAAATAAAAGCCATGGCCCATGGGAGCTGATGAACTGGATCAAGAATAGAAAACTTCCAGCTACTGAGGCTATCAAACACGATGGCCGTCCATGTCTTACACCTAACAGCTTATGGAACTCACTGTACAGTTCTTTCAACACTGCTCTATACTGCCAATTCGACCCCAACATTCTAAACAAAGTAAAGCACAAACCATCATGGAGCCCATTCTCCAGAACCGAGTTCAAATTAGCAATCAGCAAATATAGCGACTCATCAGCATCAGGACCAGACAAATTAATGTGGTGCCACTTGAAACTTATCATCAAAAATGACAACTGTCTATCTAACATCATCAACATCACCAACTCTTGTATCAACTTAGGGTATTGGCCAAATCATTTCAAGATCTCGACCACAATCATCATTTCCAAACCCAACAAATCATCATACAATCATCCGAGAGCGTTTTGCCCAATAGTTCTTCTCAATACCCTAGGTAAACTCATAGAGAAAGTGGTCATTGAAAGACTTCAATTCATAGCCATGCACAACAATTTCATTCACCCAAGTCAGCTAGGCGGTTTGAAATTCAAGTCCATCTCAGACGCTGGCATAGCACTCACCCATATTGTTCAATCAAGATGGGCCAAGGGAAAATCCACCAGTTCTCTGGCCTTTGATATCTCTCAATTCTTCCTGTCACTGAACCACAGGCTCCTCGTTCTCATTCTTGAGAAAGCCGGCCTCGATCCCAAAGTCACAGCCTTCTTTGTGAATTACCTAGTCCAAAGAAGAACAAATTATCTATGGAACGACCTCTCCTTCCCCATATTCGATGTCAATATCGGAGTAGGCCAAGAATCTGCACTCTCCCCCATTCTCTCCACCTTATATCTTTTCCTGTTACTCTATATTCTAGAAAACTGGCTTAAAAATCTCAAAATCCCTATTTCTATTCTTTCTTTTGTTGACGATGGTCTCTTTATTGCTCAGAACAAATCTTTTGACATTTCTAACTCTCATCT
>Ga0157364_1001132_pt1 | contig 21727 bp, 14 predicted proteins | sample AttsexASBM2_FD_111476 | JGI IMG/M metagenome (GOLD analysis project Ga0157364, IMG submission 111476) | Fungus gardens microbial communities from leaf cutter ant in Ribeirão Preto, State of São Paulo, Brazil - Atta sexdens ASBM2 | ecosystem: Host-associated > Fungi > Mycelium > Unclassified ...
AATATTTCTAAGTATAATTAATTGAGTTGTTTAGCAACAATCTAAATAATGCGATAATTTTTGATTAGCTAATAATGAATCAGTTTTAAAGCTTCACATATTTATAATAAAACTTCTTTATTTTATTAAAAATTGTAAAATGAAAAAAATATCGTTCTTTTGCTTATATTCGTGATTTTATATGTGTACACTGAGAGAAAAATGTATTAAATTTTAATAAACAATTGTTTGAACTAATATAACATTTATTTACGGGAAAGAAGAATTGAAGTATAAATAAAAAATAATAATAGTTAAATTAAATTAATGGTTTTTAGATCAAATAAATATGTTTACATTTAGTAAATATTCAACTATTACTATCAAAATTTGATATATTTTTTTGTTAGTGTATATATTTTCTATAGATCTAAATTTGCTCGTGATTTGATTTTTTAAATTAAACTATATTTCGTTTATAATAATGAAATAAGAGAAGAAATTCATAACGATATATACAAGAGAATTTTTCTTTTGACTATGGACGAAAAGAGATTGTATGCAGCGCCAAGCGTGATATTTTACCTTGAGAACATCAAATCAATTGAGTCGGTGTGCGTTAATAAATGACCGAAAGGATGGAAAATGTTGTCGCAAATGGTGATCTAAGAAGCATCGCGACGGTAAAGGTGGAGGAGACAACAGAGCAAGAGTCGAAGGGATAACTTTGAAGGGAAAGGAAGAGGCGAAGGGCCTCGTGCGTTTTCGATGTACAAAAAGTAATTACGGGATGGTTTCCGGTAATCATATCTAGAGCGCATTGAATGAGCGCATTGTTCGGGCACCCCTTCACCGATATGCACTTGTACGCAGCGAGCCCACCCTTGTCTTTCCTCCCATCTCCTCTTGCCTCAATCTACCGCTAGGACTTCCACCCTACTAACGTACTCGCGACGACCATCGCACACACGTATTCCTATAACTATTACACACGCTCGCTCACCCCTAACGATGGTTGCGGGGGCTGCGGTTACACCGCAGGTCGTTCTTGGGTTCACCACGGGATGCCCCCGCCACCGGTGGTGGTGGTTAATGCCTCGAGTGATTTGAGACTTTTTAGATGCTCCCCACGTCATTGTCGTATCTGAGATATTACAAAGAAACACGGGTACATATGACGGGTAAATACGGCTCGCGGTCACGAAAATATAAAAAATTAAATTATTATTCGAGAGAAAGTTAACATGATAAAGTTAACATGAAAGTTGACATATATGTTTAACCGATAAACTTTAATTTTTAGATTTTTAGTTTCTTGATAATCTATCAAACTTATTTTAGTTTATTTATCTTCCTATAATAACATGTTGTAATAATTTAAAGTATTAATCGAAAATCTTTAAAATGAAGCAAGGAAAACGACAGTTGTTCTAAAATAAAACAAATAATTCAATTCTTAGTTATTAAACTTTGTTTTTATTTCTCTTAACATTTTTTTTCACAGATCTCACTTAAAATAAATGAAACTTGAAATGTTCTTTTATAGCAAAACTTAATTTAATCATTTATAATAACTTTTTTTTAAAAAAATAATATATATATAAAATATATATATTATATAAAAATATATATATATATATATATATATATATATATAAATAATATATATATAAAAAATAATATATATATATATATATATATACAGTAATTAGCAGTTTGATTCACTTATATATACTTTTACCAAATTATTTAAAAATTACAAAAATGTAATTTCTCTTTTAAAATATACAAGATTTTATTTATTCAATAAGATATAAGGAATCTAACAAATACATAAAAACATTAAAAATATGTCTTAGGAACAGAAACTGTTTTAAATTCTTTATATGTATTTTTCTAATACATGAATGTTGTTCTCCAGTGGATCCCACGACATCGATAGAAATGATAAACATCGCGTTGACGTCGTCAGGTGGAACAGATCGCGTAAAATTCGATGCGGTCGCGTCGAGTGTAGCCTAAATTTGACCCTCGACGACATTCACGACGGCGCTTGTAACGGCCAGAGAGTCGAGCGTCTGTCAGTCGGAGGTCACGCTTATTGAGTTCGGTTCAAGAGCGCGCGAGTGCCAACGGTTCGCTTCGCTTCGATCGTCTTCAAGCCTTCCGTACCCTCATTTCTCGTTTTTCCGATCGTCTGGCTAGCTATTTGCCGTCCGCTATTTGCGTGCACGCGTATGCACGCAATCCGTTGATAAAAGAATAGCTTCTCGCCGTTGTATCGAGCGCCGAATTCCTCGCACGCGAATCATGCGTCGAGGATACCTCCTTTCGATTTCGTCGCTCGACGAGAAGATCGTCTTACGCGCCTGCTTTGGCTCGACATCGATTAAGACGCGGAGAGACGCCAGCGAGCAATTGCGCGATAAGAATGTTACGCGGATAGTTTATCAATAACAGAATGTAGGATAAACTGATTGATGATGTAAGAGATTCATTATTTCTAACTTCTTAGCACACTTTCACGCTTACTGCGTCTAAAGTATAAATTTATACTTCAGAGGAGAAAAAATGTAATTAAATATTGAACATTTTAAAGTGTTTTCTTCTCACTTATTTTTTATATTAGAAACTGAGAGAGAAAAAGTATTGAATCAATGATATGGAAATATTATGTGTGAACCAGTAAGACGGCAATCCGAATAAAAAACAAGATTCGACATGACGTAAATAGATTTGATAATCGCGGATTTCAACGTTCACTGGACTATGTGTATATCATTTTAAATCAATACTCTACATTAAGATTAAAACATGGGAAAGTAGGAACATGAAAAATATCGGATTCCAACAGCTTGGGAAAAACGTTGGAACCACGCGTCGTAAGGGAAAGACGACGAAACATAAGAGAAAACGAGATAGAGGAGTAAGAGATAGAGAGAGGCGCGGAAAGAGCAAAGAGCTTGACAGGCGAGGCTGTAGGGGTGCAGGGCTGCGACCCGACTGACCCTACCTCGATGCCCCGGCCGCCTTCGGAGCCCTCTCTAGCCCTACTCCGCGCACCCTTACCCTCACCCTTAGCTCCCGGGGGTGGATGGAAGGCGGGCCGGCCCATTTTTCGCGCCCCACTTGACTCCACATCCTCATTGGCTGCCGCCCTCTCGCTCTGACCTCTCTTCCCTCGACCGCCCCTGACACCGACGGGGTGGACGACCGCGTTCTTTCCACCTGGGCTCTTCTTCCGGAGAAGAAAAGAAGTGACAGCCGAAGACTTCCGAACGACATATTAATCGCTCATCTATACTCATGTTATTCTTCAGTTAACTAATATAATATACTTTTAAAACAAATCTTTACAAAAGCAATTTTACTACAATGAACTTTTTTTCTTGTAAAAAATGCAGATAAGAATAATATTAAATGGCTAAAGACAGTCATTGGAAGGTACTTGAAGAATGTTATTCATTGTGACAGATTCAAAAACGAATGGGAACAACATTTAACAGAAATAATCGTAGACGGATTAAGTTAAAGCGGAAAGAAAGAAGCGATAGGAATCGAGGGATTAAAATGAGCTGGAGAGTCCAAAGAATCGAACATAACCCCCTCCCGAGAAGGGCAAAGTTGCTTGACAGGGCGCTTAGAAGGTGATGATGACGACTATATGGTAGCAGTCGCGGTCGATTTGATAGAAAACATAATAATATGATCAGCAGGTTGAAGAATCCGAAGAGCTTGAGTCCGCGAGAAGAGATTACGAGTAGAGTGGTGGAACATGGTACGCGAGGGAAAAGGAGAGGGACAGGGAACGCGATAAGGAGAACTGCGGAGCACTTGTTCGTAGAGTTCGCGAATGGGGAGAAAAAGAGAGATAGAGAAAGGGTAAAAGGGGAGAAGAGAAAGGAAGACGAAGGAGAGGGAGAGCAGGACGAATAGACTGACGGCAGACGGATAGATAGATGAAGAGTGAGAGCGAGTGAGCAAGTCGTCGGTGCGGCGAGTGAGACAATCTCGAGCGAAGGAAGGAGACCCACTCATCAGCGATCACAGAAGAGAAAGAGGGAAACGACGACTAGATCGAGGAGTCAAAGTGGGTACGGAACTACTTGGTCGGGCAACGCGTGCTGGTTGTCCGGGGTAGGGCAAGCCCGTAGCCAATGAGAGGACGACCGGGGCGCGCCCGGGACTCGACCCCACCTTCAGTAGTCATGGCAACCGGTGGTACCCGCGAGAAACCCTCGCGGGTTCGCGATAGTGGGGGGTCCAGGTCGGTGTCAGGGGTCGCCTTAGTCGGCAGTCGGTCTCTGGTCGGCCCCAAGAATAGTCGTATCGAGGCGGTAGTCGAGTATCACCTCTCTTCTTCTCCTCCTCCTCCTACTACTACGGCTTGCCGTTCTACTGCCGCTGCTGCTGCTGCCGTTGCCGCCACCGCCACCGCCACCGCCACCACCGCCGTCACCGCCGCCGCCGCCGCCGCCGTCGCCGTCGCTGCTGCTGCTGCTGCTGCTGCTGCTGCTGCTGCTGCTGCTGCTGCTGCTGCTGTTGCTGCTGTTGCTGATGCTCGGCGCTGCAAGCGCGCGACGGAGGGACGACACCATCACGCATACTATCGCGCAACACGCATTCAAAGAAGTACACGCGCACGCGAGCGAGCGGGCGAACAAACGTATACATCGCAGCTCGCGCAAACGCAAGTGTCGCTTACGGTTGAACGATATATCAACTGCGTACGCGCACGCACGTACGTACGCACGCGGGAATATACGTAGGCACGCTCGTGGTTACGGATGAGAAAGCTCTGAAGAGGTATACTCCAATCGCGCCAAAGTGCGAAACGTAAAGCGATACCAAAGGACACAACCGCTCTTTGCGAACTACTTCAAATTTATCTTCGGAGTTTGGTTATCTCTCCCTCTCCCCTTTTACTACCGGATCGTTTCCTTGATGATCGAAGGATTGGCGACTGTCATCAGAATAGTTCGGTCGGTGTCGGTGCGAGTGTCGGTGTCGTAAATGCGAGACCTTTCTCGTCGAAAAATCGATGTATACGTGAAAAAAAGTGAAGTGCCTCTGAGTGCATGACGGAGTGTGAGGGTTGAGTTACTATTTGACATCATTGTATCATTCGCGATTATTGTTCAAACACGTTTATCGGGAGTTTTCGCAGGATGACATTGTGATTATTGCAGCGCGAATCTACGATTAATAGCAAAGTTGTTTTGGCTCCGTGAGATCTTTACTTAAGTACGATTTTTTCCGAAGAATCGAACAGAACTTCGATTCTCTATTGTTAAAGGATGAAGCTTTGACTTTGATATCCTGGACAAGTGTCAACACAATTGCATTTGAATTGAAGAACACACGCGTTGGTTCATTCATAATTCTCTGCAAATATGATAGGCGTTGAACATCACTTGTACAGTTTGTTTCGCAATTATGCGTTATTTAGCGGAAAATTCAGGACAGTGAAGAAGTGAGTGAAGAAACGTGATTTCTAACAGCGATCACTAATATATGTCATAGTGATCAACGTGCAGATTTTCCAAGGACATTGCTTGTACCAGGATTTCACATCTTCCAGAATATAGATTGATTCAATTCGAGGAATCATTCGGGCTGAGCTGATCGAGAATTCATAATCGGCTCCGTCGTCGTTGTTGGCCTAATCGCGTCTTACGGATAGGAAACCGGCAGGGTGGTTCGAGGCGGGACGGTAGGCGCGGACGCCCTGGCGACTGCCGGGGTGGTTTACCCGGCCGCGACGGCGACGTTGTTCCCTGGTCGGGTGCCAGCCGGACATCACCACCCCGAGTTCACCACCACGTTGGAGCTGGGGTTCCCGGCGCGCGGCACCACCGCCTCGATGGCGTTGGTCGCGCCGCCGCCCTCCTGGGCCTCGCGGGACCCCGGGGCCGCCCTGGGCGCAGCCGGCGGCGGCGGCGGTGGCGGCGGCGGACCCCTTCAGGTAGGTCCGCCGCCGCCGATGCCGCCCGCGCATCTGACGCCCTCGGCTACGCCGGAAGACATCACCTGTCTGGTGCCTGCTGGCTCGGTCCTGACCTCAAGGGATCCCTTGCCACCTAGCACTACCCCCGGCAGCCAAGCCAACAGCTCGCAGTCCGGCAGCTCGCAAACGGATAAATCACCGAACATCGAGTGCGTCGTCTGCGGAGATAAAAGCAGCGGCAAACATTACGGACAATTCACTTGCGAAGGTGAGTCGCTCACGGTGTTCTCTCCGCTTGAGAAAGTGCATCAAAAATGCCCTTGTAGTTGCGTGATGATTAGGATATTTATCTATTAGTGACATATTTAGCAACTACAGAGACTAATGCAATTGTTAGATATATCTCTAACGATCACGCTGATCGTTAGTGTGATAGATAATAAGCGGATTTATAATCGATGAGTGCAGGATTGAGCGAATCGTGACGATATTTTAGTTTCTTATAGATTGAAATAATAAATAAACAAGAAAGAAACGGTAACAAGGGTTAAATTAAGTTCGACATTAGAGATTCGCATATATTGAGAAAGATATATATAACTATAAGAGTACATCAAAAGTACTTACTTTTATTTCTTATAATTAATGTACATAATATATAGAATTCTCTTCTTTAAAATTCTCTTCTTTAAAGAATTCACTTCATTAAAATTAAATAAAAGAATTGTGAATAAATTGTCATGAAGTAATCGATTTCGTCTTTAAGAAGTCGATTTGTTTATTAGATTCTATTCGCTTGTTATCTTCTCATTATTCATCGATTGTGCATATTCTGTTTCAAGAAATCTTATCGATGAACTGAATTAATAGATTTTCTTTCTTCTAAATGATCTTTTTTACACGTAAAAAAATAGCTTGTAATCGAGAGTCTAGAACTTTAGACAAGAAACGCACGACAGTCATAAAAGCGAATAAGTGTTTTGTCCACGATCGAGACCAGAGATCTGAGATCTCGTCGAAAAGATTTCATGGGAGATTTCACGACAGGCGACACGAACGGTAGCACGCGCGCTGAAACAACCGTATAGCAAGAATAAGACAACTGTCGAAATCTCTACCGCCGCGTATGTAGGTTCTCGCGAAGCCCTTCTTTTTTTCTCTCATGTGAAGGAGCGCGTGCACGCCCTTTCAACGATTGTTCTCTCTCGTGAGTATCATGGGGCGCGATAGGTATCCCCTTACCTGTGCTACCAATTTGTCACCGCGCGAGGCAGAGCTCATTCGCATCAGAATACCTGACACCTACTTTAGTACTCACGTTTACATTAATTTATTCAAGATGTGAAAGAGTGAGAAATGGAAACGGGAAGATAAAGGGGGAAAGAAACGGCGAAATATCTTGAATTAATGAGAGGAAGAAAGAGACCGTTACAAATGATAGAAAAAGGTAGTGAACAGGATGGAGAGAGAGTGAGAGGGGGAGGGAAGGGAGGGGGGGGAGGGAGAAAAAAAGAGAAGAAGAGAAAAAGAGTACACCGTGGCCATCGGGCGTGGAGAGTATGAAAAAACAAAGAGTCACCATTAATAACCCAGTGGGGTGTTCCCCGGAACGCTTACACGTCTGTTACGAGCCTAATAACGATGTAATAGGGCCGTGGAAATGAAGCGGGAGGAACGAGGACAGACGTCGAAAGGGAGAAGCGGGCGCGAGAGGGAAGGGTTTATCCCATTCTGGCGCCGATGATGACGGGGTTCGGTTCCGATGGAATGAGAAACAAATTGTTTTCACGGGCGGAAACAAATCCCAGCGGGTCATCGAGAACGTGCGCGCGCGCGCGCACGCGCGCGCGCGAGCGGCGAGTTATCGCACATATAAACCGTAGCGGCTAATTATCCATCGGCCAGATGTATCGAGGATAACTAATTAGCCGCGCTGCGCCGCGCCGCTTGTCGTATCGTACCGACGAATCTCGCGATTTGTCGATACAAGGGAGCTTCGGACGATCTGTACTTTGATTTGGATATTATTGCCTTACGCGTTTCTTTTTTTTTACATGAATATATATATATATCGAGTTGAGTTCTGTGCTCTCTTTAAATCGCCGTTAAACCACAAGAACAATTATTAAAACTAAAAAATAAGATTGAATATTAAATTTTTATAGTTATTTAATATATAACAGTATTAATACTGTTTACGATCACTACTGTTTAAATCAGACTATGCTTTATCTTTTTGAAAATAGATGCATGAGTAAGCGGAAATAGGATTCATTTACTCTACGGTAACGATAACAGTTCTTTCTTTAGATAAAATCCGGATTAATATTTTAATAACACCGAATCTCCTTCACATGACTTAATAAGAAGATAGATTAATGATATTTTGATTTTGAAGATTATAATTTAATGAAATGACATGACTCTCATCTTTTGATAAAATGATAATCATTCTTAAATTCATAAAAATATTAAAATCCATTAATGCATATTTTACATTTTATCTTCGCTGAAGAGCGTAAGAGTGATTGACCAGACATCTGCGTTAGCTTTCGTTATCTTGACGTTTTCTTATACACCGTGATAGTCGCTTTCACATTTGCAACGGAGAATAGTTGGATTGTAATGCGTGCGCGCGCGTCCGTTAAATCATTTATACGAAGGCGAAGGATCGAAGGCTCGAGAGACGAGAGGAGTGTAACGAAGAGAAATGTCGCGACTCGGCTCGGACAGGCGGATGGACTCGGGTTAATCGAAATCTACAGCACCCTCGGAAATCAGGAGTTATATATCCTCCCGCACGTCCGCCCTCTCTCGCACGCCCTATTATCCCGAATTACGCCTTATTGATACCAGATTGCCCGCGGTAATTTATATCTCGCGGGTGATTTAGTGCATTCGAGGGCCTTGATTAATGACACTCAGCTATCTGCGGTTCCTCCTTCTTTTCACCCTTCTTATTTTCGATTCTACTCGGTGCCTCGAAGCCATAGTGAAATTCGTGAAAACTAATCGTAAATTAACGCTTGAGCGATAAGTCTCGCATTAATGTATGAATTAAATTGCGTGCATAAATTAAAAATCAATGTTTTATATACGGATGCACTTGCAACACGACAATTCGTTGATACTCCTGTCATAAAATTTTTGTAGGTAAATATATGAAATGTTAATTACTTATGGCTCTTCGAAATAACGAGTCATTATCGTGATAGGTACCAGCAATAAATTATATTAATGATCTACGTGAAAAATATTAGATTCGTTGTGTAGCTTGGAATCTTTGTACACGTGTGTTTCTATGCTGAAACACAATTTAAAATTTATAAACGATCTCGTTCTGAAACGTTTCAAATTAATCATTTTGACGTAAATTAATTTTATAACCAGCTATTCTCATCGCTGAGACGATAATTAGATGATATCTGTCCTTTATTAAGACAGAGAATATATTATCCTCTTCGCTTAGCCAAAATTATTTTTACCGAGCGTGTTAAAACGGTACATTCTGCTTTTGTGACTTCTCAAGGGATACCGCGTGCCGGACCGACAAGTATAGCAGTGCGCGAGTATCTCATGTGAGTTCATAACATTCTTCTATTTACCGCACATTATCCCTCTCGCTACGAAGTATTTCCGCATTTCTATGCTTAGCATTCATCGTTCGCTAGACGTTACCGCAGGATCGAGCCTATTTGCGGTAACCGACAGCAAGGATCAGGCTATTGAAATCTCGTTAGGTTCACTCGGTGTATTGCCCTCGACGGAGACGAGACCGTGCGTGGGATCTAGCACGTAACACGCGTGGATATCACGTGGAAATCATGGGATACTGAAGCGTAGAATTCCGACCGAGCGAGCGAAGACGAGACAGACAGATGGATAGGTCTGCTCGACGGCGAACTCCGATCGATTCGAACAGATTGAAAAAGTACTTTACTTCGGTTGATCGGTACTGAGATTGCCGATGTCCATAAAATGCCTTAGCGTTACAGCAAAATAGTGCGGGAACAATTGCTTTCGTAAATTGTAGTCAAGCGGAAGATAATGATATTGAATATGACCGTCTGAGGCTTGATTATAATAATTTCCATAAAATTTAAAAGTTAATATAACTCTGATAGATTTCAATATACATTTCATGTATATTATTGAAGCAATTTAGTTTATTATAATTGATATCTTTTTATTGTCATAAAGAAGATTTTATGTGTGCTTCTTTTTTATGCATATAGCGAACAAGAGCTTTAAATGTGCACTTGCTTTTTTTATTGTTCAATTTTAAGTTTTATTAAAAAATAAAGTATATATATATATATATATATATATATATATATATATATTCTCTTATCTCTTCGAGTCACGGAATGCCATTGACATTTCTCGTTCTAATGATACAATGATAATCACATAATATCGAGATACTTACATTGATTTAGCATTAAAACATGACTTTCGAATGTGATAAAATGCAAGGTACTTCGTCATTGTCATTTTATGTCTACATGTACCACGTCTAATCTATTTAGGAACAAAAATACGAAACCGCGTGTTTTATAACTTTATATTAATTATTACGTTGCCCTTCGCATTATATAATTTACAGATCTATTCGACACTTAGAAAAATCCCGAATTAATCGCAGGGATGAGTGAAGCTGTCGGGCAATTAAAGCATGTCGGCGCGTCGCTCGATTCGATTACAGCAGCGTGCGGTTGCGATAATTGCTTCCGTGTACAATGTGTAAACCGTTTCCGGCGGCTCGGTTAAACCACGCGTAATCTGTGCACCGTGTAACGACGAATTTCACGAATTGCCCCGGCCACGTCAGCCAGATGTCGGTCGACCACCATTGCGCTCGGACTACGCGGAAATGCATCCGCGGGGCTGCAACCAGCCGGCCGCGTCGCGTTTCCCGAAGGGCCCGTTCTCGCCATGCGAGATAATTGACGGTTAGGTCTGCCGGAAGAACCGGCTGACTTTATTCGATGAACGAGTTAGTTACAGTACTGGCTATTAATCTGCAACCTTGTAATGAATTGATCATATTTTTTACGAAAGAGAAACAATCTAAGAGCACGCTTCACACGCTTTTCATGCGTAATTTAATAAAAAAATAATACCTATCAATTTGAAAACAATTTATTACATGTATTTCATTATTATTTAATTTTATTTTTAATAATTAAAGAGTAAATATTTGATTTATTTATAATATCTAAAAGTAGGACATTGATTTTATCAAGAAAGTTGGATTTTTTAACGATGTTTCAGTTCGTTTTAGCATCAACTCGTACAATTATGAAACTATGATTATGAAAATGTAGCGCCATATTATTTGTTTTATTGTAAAGTGGAACATTTAATGATAGTCTAATATATTAGACGAGTTCTCATTTGTTTCTGTAAAGTTTGAAGTAGAGGAGTGTATTCGCCTGATTTCTGCATCCACTTACTATGGCCGTTACTGCCGTCGGTCGGTCGCGTGGCGGAAACTGTCGCCAAGATACGACCAGATATCCTAATGAACCCGGAGCTTCTCTAATTACTCGCCATGCAATGCACCCGATATGGCCCGCCGGAATTCCTCGGAGTGAAATGATCGTCTTCGTGCATCCGCCGATCTTCTCGTGAACTTACACACGACCTATCAAAGGATTCTTTTGTTCTTTTGTGATATACGTCTTTTTGTTTATTAAATGAATGAATGATGACGAAAATATTTCGTTTTGAAACGTGTCATTATAAATTATACTCTTTTTTCATTGTACTCTCTCTCTCTCTCTCTCTCTCTCTCTCTATCTATCTATCTATCAATATATATAAAATTAAAGTATATATTAAAGTATATACTCTATAAATCTGAATCAGTGAATAATCATTGATGTCAGTCCCAATTATGCCACTGATAATCAGTGAAATTCAACTAAAAAAGCAATGAAACGTGGAATCCCTGGATAAACTAGCTAATCTTGCTTTAATGTACAAATTTAACGTATATGAATTGGATCTGACATGCAAATATCGGTTATTAATTATATAATTCCTTTCCTTTTCAATTGAATTTCATCGATTTAGATTTCAAAAGTAGAAGAAAAAAAAAGATATTAAAAAGCGTAAGATAAAAAATTTAAAAATAAAAAAAAATTAAAATTAAAAGTCTAAAGACATTTATTGATTTATAAATACAAATTGTGAATGTCAAGGAAAGATTACATGTTCTTTAATTATTACTTAGATACTACTTAGTACTAATTTGCGTGTGTAAAAAATAAAATTGAATGAAACGGAATTAAGACATAAATAAAAGAATTATGTAGAAATATCTTGTTCACGCTTCGCTTAAGCGAGAAGCCAGCTTATCGCGTAAAAGAATCTGGATGATAGAAAAGTGATAATAAGCGCGTCTGCTATCTATTACAGAAATACGGGAAACGATGTAGTGATACCGGAACAAATTAACGTGTGATACGGTCGATGTCATGGTGGAAGCGAGGGCCGAACCGAGTTAAGAGTTGGACCCTTAATTGAGCTCTCGAGTTACAGCGGCGAGTCACTCTCTCCCTGGTGTACCAATTACAACCGCGGTAACGATATTTACCATTGTCGAGGCTCTTGCGCCTATCCGTAGCATTAGCGGTGCCGTAATAACACGGTTAATCCGGTGATAATTTCTGTTCGCGGTAATCTTAATTGCCCGGAACACCGCGAATTCTCTCCCTTGTCCCGCGTAGGAGGCAACGCGCGCACGTTTATACCCACGTCGGCCTTTCTACCCTCACCGTGAAATAGGGTTTGATTGCGCTGGCAAGGGTGACTGCATGAGGATGAAGAAAGATCTCGGAAATAAACGAATGAAGAAGTTTATTCGTGATAGGAATCACATTCATATTCAGGTCAAAAGTGACAAATTATTTTCTTAAGATTATTTTGTAGAGCTTTATAAGGATCGTGTTAACATATCAATTATAATTGCAATCAAAAGTTGTTTGTATAAGAAAGAATTTATGACGATTAGGTTATGCGAATGTTGTGTGTATGTCGAGAGATACGAGTAATTTTTCTCATTCGACGCGTTTGTCGTCAGACTCGTCGCGATCGACCGGGCAAATTGATGATAACTTGCAACCGTTTGACATCGCTTGACATCAAAATCAACCCGCCGACGTAATAAAGCGATCGCCGACAATCATGCCGATTACGCCAATGAACGTCCAATGCAGAACGGTGCATCGGCGGCGCGTTCCATCGATTTCTTTCCAATGAGAAGCATCGACAATGATCGTCGTTTGGTTTTGGTACGCGTCGATGCGCTAAATACGATCACGAGCGATCGAGGAATCGAATGACGACAATCCGCACAACTTCTTGCGCCGGACGCGCTCGTTAATGCATTTTCCGCGACATCATGCTGATTACATAAGCACCGTATGTCGATCGGCACGCATTACACCAGTTATGCGTGCCGGAATAAGATAGTCGCGAGATTCCATGAGTAACAGGTGCAACAGCGACGTTGAGAGCAAACAGTAGTTGAAGAACTGTAAAGTGCTTAAAGTAATGTCGTGCAACAGAAATATGTGTAATAAAATTTCTTTTTAAATTTTAGATTTTTAAATGTTGGTTTTATATTTACATAGAAAATATTTGAGACGATTGTATTTAAGGTTGTTTAGCCAAAAAATATTAAACAAGCTTAGTTTATTTACAAGCTGATAAATAATAGTTTATGTACGATGTTATTATCGTGTAATTATATAAAAATAAAAAATGACTTAATAATATCAGAATAATACAAACGAAATTATATAATATTTTATAATAATATCTTTTTCATTAAAATTTGTTTTTAATTCATTAAAGTTAAATGAAAGACAAAAGTAATTGATAAGTTTAAATTAAAGAATAAATTGTAATGTATAAAATTACATAACTGAATCGGGAATATAAGTGTTAAACTTAATTTGTACAAATCTTCTGTTTAGAAAAATTATTTATTTTAATTATTAGTGGAGTTTATTAAATTCTTAAAAATGCGATAAAGATAGGCAGAATATCAATCCATTGACATGAAAATAGAAGCCCTGCGAAATACTCGTGGCGATTGAATGCACGGTTGTTTCCGTAGATGATGGGAATGAGTTATAATTAAAGCGGTGGCCAAGTCATTATGCTGTATCGGCGATAAATTACGACTTTTACGAGGCCCCGAGCCAATGTATCCAAAGAGGAGCCTCGCCGATACGAGCGTCACGGTACAATCGTCGGGGAATCGAAAATGACGAGGATGTATCCACCGTCCGCGTTAGTGGATCGTAAGGGAGAAGTGACAGGAGGATGAAAAACGTATGCATGTTTACACGCTGTGAGGTATAAATTATCGAAGATCGTGAAGCTCGACGTCGAGATCGTCGTTTGACAAGACGAACTTCTTTTATTCTTTTAATACTCTTTCTCCTTTCATGCTAGGACTAACGGGCAACCGTGTAGAACCCCTTGAATACCGAAAATACCGTATGGAACGTGACATCGGATAATCGATAAAACGGAGTGTCAGAGCGACTCCGGACGCTCGCACGTCCCTACGCGTAAATATTTTGATTAATGATCCCGCGAGGACTGTCTAGTCCGGTCCGGTTCAGTCCCGGGACACAACGGCCCGATTCCAAAACCGGATACCCTTTTACGTCCCCTTCGCATCGAAGATCTTCCTTCTGCATCTCTCCCTTTCTCTTCTCAGCTTCGTCCGATTGACGATTATCAATTCTTACTTTCTCTCTCGCTCCGCTATATCCTTTGATCTTCTCCTTAACAGATAGTCGCAAACGTGTTCCAAGGAGGTTTCCTGGGGATCATGTGGATGAACATGCCGGCGCGGCGCGGCGGGGTCCTGGGAAAGACCTCGGGCGTTGTCCTCGCGGTCGGAAAAACTGGTCGTCGGTCAACTGACCGTGGATAATGCGAACCCTTCGCCGGCACCTTCAACCGCGTTAAATGTCCCATCGGGTATTATTTCGCCGGCCCGAAACAACGCCCCGAACGACCGAAGGCGTTAACGCTCCGAGACCAGTTCGACCTGTTCGAACGCGTGTGTCCGATTTCGAATGGTCTTACTGGTCTCTATATATCTAGAGAAACGTCCTTGTGAATGCTGGACATTCAATCGCGTAAAAGACTAAGGATCTGAGAATACGCTATAAATTAAACCGTCCGTTCATCGGCTATTCCGAACAATCCAAACGATACGCGATGCCCCCTTCAGACGGATCCTCGGCTATCGCTTGAGATTAGATGTTCCAGATGGACGGAGAGAGAGCGAGAACGAGAGAGAGAGAGAGAGAGAGAGAGAGAGAGAGAGAAATGAACATTAATCTGCCGATTACAGGAGTCCGGGAACCTCCCATTCCAAGTAGCACGACTAGTACAAGATTCCCTGTCTTTGGTTATTGCGCAATAGTCATTCGAGATTCGACCCTGCGTTTCCGTAGGCATAAGTTTAACCCTCGAATCCCATCGAATGTCGACCTTGAAATTAGAATGACCATGGCATTAAGTGATGATGTTTGCGATTTGACTATGACAAACCAGATGATTCAAACGCGCTCTGTTGAAAACTGGCAATGATCGAAGTGGACTTGAAGAAATCGCATCGATATTAGAAAACTCCATATTAGAGAACTCCATCGATATTATGAAACTCCAGAGAAAATTCAATCGATCAATATATTACATATACTTGTTGAATCTAATTAACTCAACGATCCATCAGAAGTGCCGACTATCTGTTTTTTGGTATGAGAGCTACCGAGAGCCGACTTTTAGGCTTGTGTTTTATGTTAATATTTACTGATAGCTTAGGCTTATGTATTGGGCTAATATTTCCTACGCTTCTAGAGAAAAATTATGGCAGCTATATAATCATCAAGCTATTTATTTTCATATGCGTATATATTCCTAACCTTCGATTCTTTTTATCCTTGATGCAAAACTCTTCTAACATTACTTAATGTTTAGCATATACATTTATTCGTTTTACAATTTTAATATATTTACTCGTATGTTCTTACGGTATCTTTTGCGTTATTTTTTATATCTATGCAATTAATAATTTTCTTATTATAGGTTTTTTAAAACTTGACAGTACAGTTTTATATATAAAATGATATTAATAAAAAATTGTGTGTTTTTTTAACAAATTCTATTTCACATGTAATACTGGGTCACATTTTATCAGTACTTTTTTCAATTCTCATTATTTCGCCTGTGAGATGAAATTAAGTTACACATAATTAAATTTTACAATCCCCCAAAATGTCCATAAATTAAATTACAATCTCTCTAAAATGTTCATAAATCGAATTATAAAATTTTATAAATAAATTCAGGTATCTGGATGCGCGATATCCTTTCATATAACGGCAACGCAAGGCATTGTTTCACATGCTGCTCACGCTGCACCCTATCATTATTCTTGCCATGGAATCACCCCTCTTATTTTCGAGAATCGATTTTCAATACATTTGTATGTCTCTGTGTTTTTGCGATACATTTTCGGTGGACATAATTAAACGTTCTCCAGCTGCGATGCGCAACGTCGCGGCCTTGAACATTTGTCCTTGCACTCCGCAAGAACGTCGAATGTCATTCCCAGAGGATACAACCGATTACATTTATTTTCATTTGTTCTCGAAGAATTGCACAGGGGGAATGTCACTTCGAATGAAATCGTGACGTGGGTGGCTGCGGTGGGAATCGCGGTTAAAGCGCGTGCAAACTACTGCTTTAACAATTATATTCTCGGCTATTAATCAAATCAAATAATCGACTAACTTTTTAACTAAATATAATGTCATTTTATTGCTCATGCAGGATTACAATGTATATTCTTTTAGAGAACAAGGATCTATTTTTAAAATCTTATATCTTATTAAATAAGATTTATAATTCATTATTTTATTCTACATTATTTTATTCTTTGCCCCAAAGACACTGTTTCAGCACTACCTTAGTGGCTTTCTGTAAAGATTAATACAAATTTGTGCAACATATTTATATTAATTAAGTGACATTATATTAATTATAAAATTATACATTTAATTAAAAAGTAAAAGAAAAACAAATTTAAAATTTATTAAGATAATTTATTATTATTTTAGCTTTAAAATTTCATATTTTATCTTAGACGAATTAATTGCGTTTATAGAGTAAAGATAGAATAGATACAAAATTTACTCCTAATAGAGATGAAAATTAATATAATAAAATTTCAGAAATGTTTCTGTGGGATCATGCGCATTTTCAACAATACGTTATGACGAGCGAATTCCATGTGGACGTACGTGGCCGACTCAAATATTACTTAAGAATGTCCATGCGATTTTGATTATAGCAATTACATGCGGCACGGATAAACTGATATTTAAGACAAGGATACTATTTGTTGTGGAGTAACGTACATTCTTTTCAAGTCGCGTTGCACCTCTCAGAGCGCAGGTGATCGCAGAAAGTATATATATTATATGCATTATGATATAATACGCAAATGATTTTTATCCTTTTATTTTTCTCAGCCAAACCCTTTTCCACCCCTATACTCGTGAATATTATAAAGCCAAACTGTTTCGGTATAATTACGTGGACAATGGCGAGTGTAATGGGAATGGTATGAAGACGTCTTTTCAAAAATGATTAAGGATAATTGTCGCATGGAAAATTGACCTGGTTTACAATATTAAGAATAATCGGACAAATAAAAATTACAAAGTATCATTTAATTAAAGAGATTGGTTATCATTGCTTCTCTGATATCTACCAGTGAAATTATTTGAAAATAAGTTATTATAAAATAATCTGAATGTTCTAGATACACTTCGTGTATCTTATTGTGATAATCATACATATTTTTAGATACATTTATAGCATTTATAGTACATGTATTTATATATAGAACATTTCCACGATTTCGTTTAATAAAATTGTTTTTGTAAATTTTATTATAAGTGAAAGTGAAAGTTATTTCTAAGTTCATGTCTGATAACGAAAGAGTTAACTCCCGCATTCTCACTCTTTGATTTCTCATGTAAAATAAAACAATTTAGGAGTTCTTATGTAATTTGACTGAAAATTTTTATACAATGAACCATGATACAGTGAGAAATAATTAAAACAGTGAAACTTTTTTCTATTTTTACGAAACATATATAAAATATTAGTACTTTTATTTTGATATGTGTGTAATAAAATATCTTAAAGTATATTAATCCTCTCTTCTCTCCATCGTTAAACTCGCCATTTATCTATAAATACATCGAAAAGTTTCGCTGTTCTCTTCAGGGTGGAAATTTGATTCCGGTGAGACGGTTTGAGAAACCGCGAAGGGCTTCCTCTCTTCTTCGTGATCTCTCGCTCCCTTGCACCTTAAGCAAGTCTTATACTTACTTACGAACTTACGTCTGGAATGATGCGCGGAAGGAAGAAGCCGGAGCGACTCGTCCGCTAATCGTTCTAACGAGATCATACTATATTATTTCGACTTTGCTAATCTTTATTAATTTCGTTTTCATCTGAGGCATATATTTCCGAGGTGACTCCGTGTTCCGCGAAAATGAAATAAATATTGTAACAAGCGTCTTCGTGATAGGCCTCTGGCGTTTCGATTGACGTAATCATTACAAATCATGATATAATCTCTCTCTGATCCCATTGTTAAAGATATAACATAAAAAAGGCTATGTAAGAAACAAAAGATTTCGTTGTATAGATAAACTCGAACAATATTGAAGACATTCACTGATAGCTTTATATTTAAAACGGTAATATAAATGATATCAATTCTTTTTGTAAAAGGATTAGTTAAACATTGCAATACATTTTGTCTTGTTAAATATTCATTTAAATTGCTAATTTCTAGAGAGAAAGAAATATTGAGTGAGTGATCATATCGATAAAAAGAAATAAATAAAGGAACGATAATTTCTTAACTTTGAATATCTTAAATATTTGTTTCACGTTTTATCATTGTAAATTATACAGATTCAGTAATTCTTATTTTTTGAAGTCTTCAATTATATGCTTATTAAACTGTTATATATAATAATTACCAGTAATTATCTAGACATAAGATTATATGGAAGAATATTTAGTCGCATTTTAATATACAGGTGATTTTATACGAGTATTTTACAACCAGACGCGAATAAGAACACATCGCATGATGCGATTACCTCGAAGGCGTTATGAAACGAAAGTAGAGTATATGATATTCGCTCCGCGATTGAAGTAACGTTCTGGAACACAGGCGAACCTGAATCACGACGATTCACGGCGCGACGTGCCGTTTGATCTCGCTAAGATGCCCGTTAAACACTATCTTAACCGAGGCAGCGTATCCACGAGAGTCGGACTTTCTAATCGGTAACTACGCGCGCTGCTCGATATCGTCGAACAACATTTTATCTCTTTTCAGGCGAGAATCTAGACATGTATTTCTTGATCATTACAATCTCAAGAATTGAGGCTATAGGTAAAAGCAGCAATTCGTTGAGAAGATACACAAAGGCATTCGTGACTTCTTTTGACGAATACAGATTTTTATAACTACAAAGGTTACAAAAGATAAATAAAATTCCTGAGAAATAAAAATTATAAAATAAACAAAATAGGCTAATGGAAATTAGCGTATATCGTGCGCAATTATTTCGTAAAAAAACTTTATCGTAACTAATGATTACATTAGAGATATAAAACAAACGACGTACATCTAGATTATTTTTTTAGCTATTATCAGCAAATACAGAAAAATGTTCATGATGTATTAAGCCTTAAGATTAAGCTTTAATTTTTTTTTTAATTATATTTGTGTTAGTTGTGATGCTGACTAAAAGATTAGCCGAATCGTACATCGCTTATTTTATATCTCTAATGTAATCGTTAGTTACAATAAAGTTTCTTTGCGAAATAATTGCGCGCGGTGTACAGCGCTAATTCCCGTTACAATTCATTTCCTTTTATTTCACAATTCTTATAATTACGCCGCGCTATCAAATAAAATGTGAAGAATTTATCTCTGAAACACATCAGAATCAGAAGATCACCGTAACTAGTAATCTGCGTCAATAAAAAATGACTTCAGGAAATGAGATCAAGTAAAATGTGAAAGTGAAAACGATTAAGTTCCATTTAAAAAGTGGCGTGAAATATATATAATAATAGAAATATAATGATTCAATTATTTAGAAATTTCCAAGATGAAACAGATCTGTATATCAATACATGTATCACTTGTGATTTATTTGTTCATACAACAGAGAAAATATAAATAAAATATAAATAAATTTTTTGAAGTAAATTTATAAGAAGAAAAAGAAATAAAAAGAGAAAGAAATAAAATGTGCGGTAGATAAGTTATATTTCCTTCTGCTCGGGAACGATGCAATGTGCCGTGTCTTGGGTAGACTCTTGGTTGTTCCTAAGAGCGTGCACCGGCGGCAAGGTCTTACATCGTCAGGACGTCGGACACGGCATCGTATATACGTGTGTATATACGCGCCGGGCATAGAATTACCAAGGCGCGACTTACCTGGACGCATCCTCTGTGACCAATTATCCCACTAACGAACCCCGCGCTCTCGCACACCGCCGCTATCTAGCCGCTCCGCAGTCGCGTCTGGCCGGGCTAATTAATTATAACAATGTCGTTAATTTTACGCGACCGAGTCGAAACGTTACTGACCGAATCGGGCGCGAATTCTCTTCCTACACAGTAACTTCCATCGGTTCCCTCTCACTGTTTAAAAATCAGAGAGATTATGAGAAACTTCATTTCGCTGAAAATGATATAGATAATAACTAATTAAAAGATACTATCAAATCAATATTTTTTAGGATTAGATATATGATTAAAAATATTTTTCATAGTACTTTTTTTTTTATTTTTTTAGACATCAACACTTATCTTTAATTAAGATGCACATTTTTAATATTATTAATTTTGCGTGAATATTTATATAGAACTAATATTATATTATAATGAAATAATATTAATTTCCAAACTCAACAAGTTTGCAAAGCAATAAAAAGTAATGGATAGTTATGAGCAAATAATTAATTTATAAAACAAAAGTAAAAATTAATTTATAAAAAATTATAAAATATTTATAAAAAATCAATTTAAAAAAATATTAATACTAGTTTTTCAATAAATACATAATGTAGGGACATTACGACTTAATTATGTTCTTCCTTGACTAAATTAAAAATTTATAATAGAAAGTAAATTAAGAGACTATGAAATACATAATAGAATGAAAAAGATCGAAGTATAATTTCACTCTAATAAAATTTCCAATTGATATATATTGCTTTAATGTATTAGTCAATAATAGAAAGATATAATACAATTTATTTTGCATTCTTCCTTCTCAGAAAAATTTAATTAAAATATAATAGAAGAAATATATATACTTATTATTTTTAGTGAATTAAAGTTGATTGCTCCATCTTTAGATAAACTACGTAATAAGTTATCTAATGGATAAACAAAAGAGTAAAAGGATTAAGAAAATAAATAGGAGTTTATCAAAAAGTGGAATAATTCAATCTTACTATAATATACATATTTAATACATATTTTGTGAAATTTAAAATCTATCACTTGTCACGTACAAGTGACGTTTTGCTGATAGATTTATGCAAGCACACATACACACACACACACACACACACACACACACACACACACACACACACACACACACACACACACACACACACACACACACACACACACACACACACACACAC
>Ga0157364_1001133_pt1 | contig 21725 bp, 11 predicted proteins | sample AttsexASBM2_FD_111476 | JGI IMG/M metagenome (GOLD analysis project Ga0157364, IMG submission 111476) | Fungus gardens microbial communities from leaf cutter ant in Ribeirão Preto, State of São Paulo, Brazil - Atta sexdens ASBM2 | ecosystem: Host-associated > Fungi > Mycelium > Unclassified ...
AAAGAAATCCATTATTTTTCCATTCAATTTCATGCAAAAATAATGGATTTTTTTTTATTACACCTAATATTAGGTGTGGGAAAAAGTTCGTGGCGTTTTTCCCATTAGATGGCATTAAAAAAATGCCACGAACTTTTTCCCACCTAATATAATTACTTTTAATTATACAGTTATATAATGTAATTATTTTATTTTTGTGTAATATATGTCTGTGAAAAATAGATACCTGGGGACTTAAGCTCGCTTCGTTGGATTGAGGACAGAATACGTCCTGATACCAATCAAAAGAATCTGATCCATGTAGTTTACTCAGCTCTCAATTTTAGAGATGTCATGATTACCACAGGAAAACTCATTTTGGATGCAACTAAACTTCGTGATCCAATCAACGAGTATCCGATCGGCTATGAGTATGCTGGTATCGATACCGCTGGTCGTCGTGTGATGGGTCTTTGCGCAAAGTAATCTTCATTTTTATATTTATAAACTATATTGAAAGTCATTTTATTATACTTTCTTTAAAAAAGATACGATACTAACATGACATAAAAGTATTAAGTTTTAATATATTTTCAAAAGTCGATTAACGTATCTATTGTAATGTGAAATCTTTTAAAATTTTTTATTATTTCGTTCTGTATAAGCTTTAATTATTAATTTATATTAGTAATCGTTAATAGATTAATTACCATTATATAATATCTTCTCTAAAGTATGCCCTAATGAAAAAAATTATGTCACAACGTTACATGATGAAATCACGTAATTAAAACATGTAAATCACGTAACAATTATTCCAAATCAGTACGTGATTTTTTTAAATGATGTAATTTGGAAAATCACATAATATTAGAAATAATTTCATCCATTATATGATTTTATAATTATCGAATTTTAAAGAATTGAATGATAGAAATAGAAGAAAAAAAGGATATATCATCATGTGATTTTCAAATTACGTAATTTTAAAAACTCATGTACTGATTTGGAACAATCCGTTATGTGATTTACATGTTTTATGATTTTATCATGCAACTGTGTAACATGATTTTTTTCAGTAGAGTATGTATATCATCTAAGCATTCTAAGACATCTTACAAATTGAAGTTTTTATGATCAATATATATTTTCAGAGGTATAACAAACTTTATTAAATCGAACGAATTGTTGTGGTATGTGCCTGACAATTGGTCGTTGGAGGACGCGGCTACTGTGCCATCCGTATATGCAACATGTTATTTGGCGCTCTATCAACGTGGTGAGATGAAGAAAGGTGACAAGGTGCTCATTCATTCCGGTACTGATGACATCGGCCAGGCAGCGATACATCTAGCTCTTCACGAAGGCTGTGAAGTGTTTACTACTGTGGGAACCCCTGAAAAACGCAAATTCATTCGCGAGATGTTCCCGTCAATTCCGGATGATCATATTTGCAATTCGCATAACACCAACTTTGAGCAGATAATACTTCAAAAAACCAATGGCCAAGGAGTGGATATCGTTTTAAATTCATTAACCGAAGAGAAGCTCCAAGCTTCAGTTCGTTGTCTGGCGATAGGAGGTCGTTTCCTAGAAATCGGCAAAATTGATCTTATTGCAAACAATTCCTTGGGAATGATGATCTTCTTGAAAGAAGTCAGTTTCCATGGAATTATGCTTGATAATTTGGTTTTCCCTTCGTTTGAATCGAAAGACGAAAAGTTAGAAGAAGAAAAGATGCAGTTGTATAATTTGTTAAACGAGGGTCTCAAAAATGGAGCGATCAAACCACTTGTTAGAAAAGTTTTTGAAAAGAATGAATTGGAAACGGCCTTCAGATATATGACCGGAAAGCACATAGGCAAGGTAAAAAAAATTAATAGGCATTGCGGTCGATTTGAACGCTTCAGCACTTCTTTTCAGTACTTCTATTCTTATTTTACGTCTAATGAATGATAAAAACAAAATGATAATTAAAGCGCATGAACGTTCAAATCGACTGCAACCAGGATATTATATAATTTCATCAAATTCTTTTAATTCTTTTAATATTTTGATATAATATAATTTCGTCAAATTCTACATTTTGATATAATATAATTACATAAAAATGTACATAATTACATGTAATTAAAGTTAAAGAATAGATGTAATTAAAAAATATTTTAATCAAAACATATAATTATAAAATATTTTTTACAAAATGCCAGTAGAAATATAACAGAATCTTCTGAAGAACATAATAATAGATCGATTAAGCAAAAATCAAGTACAGAATTTGCTGTCTTAAAATCGTTTAAATGATACACTCTATTCTGCTGATATCCTATAATTTTGATTTGTATTAAGCTGGAGAATGCAAGCTTAATATAAATCTAGTTAATAGTTTATCTGTAATATTCTGTTAATATTTTATTTATCGAAAATACTAATTATACACAATCAAACATTATCTATCATCAACTATCAATTATATATATATATTCTATATATTATTATTCTATATATTATTATAGTCACTTAACATGTTTTCAAATTTTAAAAGATCATTAAATTTACTGTTAAAGTAAAAATCTGCGAAAAATTAAAAGAAAATTAATAAAACTATGTTGTCTTTTATAGATACTTTTGAAAATTTGTGATGAGAAAAACGTTCTCGAAAAGAAACCTATTCTTGCTGATCCACAATATTACTGCGACAGTAATAAAACCTACCTTATTCTGGGTGGACTGGGTAATTTCGGATTAGAATTAGCCGATTGGTTGATACTCCGAGGTGCCAAAAATATAGTGTTGCCATCAAGAACAGGAATAAAAAATGGTTACCAACGCATGAAAGTCGAGTTATGGAAATCTTATGGCGTGAACGTGCTTATCATCACAGGAGCAGATGCTTCGAATCGTAAGGATTGTGAATTTATATTAAATTCTGCAGAAAAACAGGGCCCAGTGGACGCCATTTTTAATCTTGCCGTGGTGCTGAAGGATCGCATCTGTAAGAATCAAACACCGGAATTATTCGAAGAGTCTTTCAGAGCGAAAGCTTGGGCCACGAAGATGCTGGACGAATTATCCAGAAAGTTGTGCCCGCAACTTCAGCAGTTTGTAGTTTTCTCCTCGATTTCTTGCGGGAGAGGGAATGCTGGACAAACGAATTATGGTATGGCGAACTCTATAATGGAGAGAATTTGTGAACGTAGAGCAGCGAACGGTCTACCAGGACTGGCTATTCAATGGGGCGCGATAGGAGAAGTTGGTCTTTCTGTTGCTGAATGGCATGACAACAATAAGGAACTCGTCATTGGCGGTACTTTGCAGCAAATGATATCTTCCTGCCTTAAAAAATTGGAGATCTTCTTGTTGCAAAATCGCCCAGTGGTATCTAGCATAGTGGTAGCAGAGAAGCGTGTAGGTGCTTATGGAGCCGACATTGTAGAGTTCGTGACAAATATAATGAGTAAGATTGTTGTTATTTTAAAATAATTTCCTAGAAGAAAATAAAAAAGAGGAATCTATAGTTTATATGTATTATGCAGATGAGGATATTAGTTTTGGTTTTAAATCTGTTTAAGCATATTGATTGAATTAATATTTTATTTTTAGAATAAAAATCATATTTTATTATTTATTTATTGTTTCCACCAAACATATGCACATCTTAAAAAATTAACGAAGATTGTTCCAAATAAGATTATTGATATGCTGTGTCATTGTTTACAAATATAGGTACCGATAATCAAATTTAATTTATATCTCTTGATATACTCTTGCAGATATGAAAGATAAGACTGTGGCTCAGAACATATCATTACTCGAACTCGGTATGGATTCAATGATGACCATAGAGATTAAACAAACACTAGAACGTGAATACGAGATCTTTCTCACCGCACAAGATATTCGCAATCTAAACTTCGCTAAATTAGTGGAGATGCGCGATAAGGATTTGGAACGACAGAAAGCACAGAAATCAGAAACCATTGAACAGACAATCGAACTATCTGACATACAACTAATGCTTCAGATTTTATATAACGTAGATTTGCCTACTGAGACCTGTATAGAATTACAAACTAAGATGGATCCGCGCAAAATAAAAGTGTTCCTCTTGCCGAGTATACATGGTTGCGGACAAATATTTAATCCACTAGCATCAAAGATCAGACCTTTCGCAACGGCTTTGCAATATGGATTGGTGAATACTATGTCTATACCAGAATACGCCGATCATCTTTTACCAGTATGTATACAGGGAAGAATGTAAATGATAAATAAAATGAGATATTCATTCAATATTTCTTTTTTACAAATTCTTTCTGAATGATATTTACCTTTACGCAGCCTGACACATGTTTAATTGGAATTTTCAGTATATCTTGCCAAAAGCAGAAGAGCAAAGAGGTTTTGCCATAGTCGGATATTCGTATGGTTCGTTAATTGCTCTCGAATTAGTGAAACGATTGGAAAAACATGGTTTATGTGGTCGACTAGTATTGATTGACGGTGCTCCTGAGCTATTGAAAACAATATTAGAGCAATTCCTTCCAGCTACTACAGAAAAAGAACTTCAAAATAATATCTTGCTTTCTATTATGGATACTGTACAATCAGCTTCAAGCGGAAAGGTAGATTTTATTAACGGTTACTAAAATACTATTTTATTGTCTTCGATCTTCTGTTGTTAATATCCCATTTATTTTTCTTTTGCAGCTACTTTTAGATCTTGAGAAATGTACAACCTGGGAAGAAAAATTAAATGTTTTCTTTTCGCACGTTCCTGACAAAACGCTTACCAAAACGCAGAAAAAATTGTATACAAATATTTATATGCACATTCTTGCTCTTCGAAAGTACGACTGGTCATCCTTGGGATGGATACGATCGTCTGTAACACTTTTGAGACCCACAAAATCATCTGTCGATATGATCGAAGAAGATTATGGTTTACACAAGGTAATATGTCTCTGTATATTTTTTATGAATATTCGAATTTCAATTTCTCATAATCGATGTCTAATAACAGGAATAAAATTTTTCAGATCACGCGCGACAAGGTAAATATACATTATGTTGAAGGCAACCATGTGACGATATTGGATAGCGACAAGGTCATAACTGCGATCAATGGAGAATCATTGCAGGATCCTAAAGAATTCAGGAAACTTTTAACAGAAGATAAACCAATAGAAGAAAAAGAACGTACAAGAGTCTGAATTACAATTTAAGAGTCGACAGGAGAGATCTCTAGTCGAAGATAAATTTTTTTATATCGAAATTACGGTTAAAAATACTGGATGATCACGTTTTAATTGTGATATTCGTAATCAAGAAAGGCTCCTGAAAGTTCATACAAAGCTTTTTTGTAAAAAGAGAAAAATAAAATAATTTGTTCTGATATCTCACTCGATATGTACTATAGTGCAATTGAGGTGTATATGATCTTGTTAATAAAAATTTTCAAAAATCAATTTACAAAATCGGCTCTGTACGAGCCTTCCTAGTAATATAAAAAAGAAATTCTAACTTCTTCGAGAAGAAAAATAAGCATAACCTAGATCATCAAAACTGCACATTCTGCTATAGCTAATCATAGAGAAATTCTTCGCATTGAGTTGAACAAAGAAAGGTAATAAATTTCCTTGTCTTAATGGCACTGACAATTCTCGCTTTCTGTGTGCCGAGAACGAACTAAATAGCATAAGACAACTTGTTGAAAAAAACCCTCTTTCGATTTGTTGCGCTTAGTAGAAACGACCGAAGACCGAAAATACTTTCTCAGTGATTGACCGCTCGGTGTATAAGGGCATTCGAGATAACATATAAGTTTTAATAAATTTTAGTAATCATATATCTTTCCCATTAATGTATAGTAGCAAAAATGATTTCAAAATGCAGTAATTTATGAGATATTAATTATTTACGATTTTTTTATGGGAGTTATAGATACTGCGTTTATAAATACAATAAGAATTTCATGTGTGCATAAGGTGCGAAATTAGTATGCTGGAGATCCCACATTCTGATCCTATGTTTTTTTTCCTTTTTTCATATTTTTTCTGAAATAAAGTTATTAATAAACATATTAGGGCGAGCATATTTCTATATAATTATTGAATTTCTGGGTATTTTTAAAAGTTTTAAACCAACAACCAAAATATAGTCAAACGTTAGAAAAAATGTAGATAATATCAGGAGACTGTGTTATTAAATATATTTCTTTATCTATATTTTTACTGGTCTAATACTACTATAAATTGATAAAAAAAAATCAAATCAAATTTTAGCAAAAAAGAATCTGATTCTAATATTTAGAACTCATTACTTATTGGCAAAAATTAATATAAAATTAATAAACTATACAAATATGTTTTTTCAATGAATAATAATTAATAATTATCATAAGGCATTTATCTGATTTTGTTTATAAAGCTTAAGAAATAAAGTAATTAATAAATGTGAACTGATAATAATTTTTTTATTCTAATATTAGATAAAGATATTAAAACTCTGATACAATTTTATTATCATAATCGTAATTTAATGCAAAACTAATACATACATGTATCATTTTATACTAATCATTCATAATAAACGCTCATTACATGTTATCATTTATATTACCTCACTTTATACATAATCATTATCTTTCATTCTCAATACTACATGCAAAACACAAACTGAAAAAAAAAATTAGTATTTAACTAATAATATTTAACTAATTTCTTCTATTCTAAGAATCTTTATTCAATCATTGATTTTTCTTTAAATTAAGATTTTTTTTTGCATATTTTTTTATTACTAACATTTGCTGTGTAATAAAAGTCAATGTATGGATATAAAAGACAAAATGCAAAAGGTTTTATTTTATGTTTGTGCTATTAGAAAAAAAATTAATTTTCGAATAAAGAAAATATTCGGACCCAATATACATATTTCTTCATAATAATTTCTTTCATAATAATTTTATAATAATAATTTCTAATATATAATTCCTAATATATTAATTACATAAATGATATAAATAAGAAATTGTAACAAAATAATATACAATAAAGAATACATATATAATGAAACACATGCTGTATTTAAGGCTCTTGAATAGTTACTACAGTCATATAGCATTGTAATATCAAAAGCGAGAAATGATATGTTAATTTTATATGCCATTTGTAAATAAAGACGAGTTGAATAAAACAAAATGCTGAGATTATTTTAAAACAATTGTAAAAATGGACAAAAGCTATCCTTATTCCTGACAGTAAATAATCGTAAATAAAAAGTGATAAAAGACATGTGAAAGTGCTTTTACTCAATACACATACGTAGTCTATTTTCACTTTCACGCATGGAATAAGAAAGGTAAGCTATTCTCATGGATACACAGTAGCCTAAAAATAATGGGAAGCTAACAGCCAATCACATTGGACTCCAATCATTTAATTTCTGATCAGCATTATGTGCGTTTGAAATTTGCGCGCTCCATTGAGATCCAAAGATTGGTTGTCATTTTGTGTCCCTCATTCTTTTTTTGTCATTATACGCAATAACTTACCTTTCTTATTCCACCATGCTTTCACATGTCTTTTATCACTTTTTATTGACTGTCTGGAGAGAGATAAATATAGTTTTTTTCGTTTCCATTTTTATATATTATTATTTTAAAGCGATATCATTTTGTTTTATCTAAATAGTCTTTATTTATAAATGGCACGTAACAAAAATTAACATGTCATTTTTGACGTCACAATTCAATATGACTGTAGTAACTATTCAGGAACCTTAAATAGCGAAATTATAATAAGACGTATTAAGATGATGTGAATCCATAATTATCAAATGAAAATAATATATTAGAGATGTGTTTCAAACTCACTCAGATGCATCACTCAAATGATTATTATACAGTAGGAGAAACTGCAAACACATTTTATCCTTTATCCTACTCTAGTTTACATTTTGCAGATTATTGAAATCTTTTTCCAATTTAAAGTACAATATTTATATTTCTTTTTCGTTTTCAACATATTTGGAGATAAAATATGCAGTACTAAAAAGAGTCTCATAACTCCATTGGCTCGAATGCTGATCTGGCACTGGATAATATGTTATTTAGATCGGGAATAGTAACATTATTGTTGTTATTATTGTCGTCAGATGTATTCGGAATTGGCGTTGGAGTATCTCTCGTTGGTAGGATACGGAGATGTCTATTTGGTGGTTCCCAAAGAACCAGAGCCATAGAAGGTCTCTCTCTATAAGAGAAAAAAATAAACAAGAAAACACATTTTTTTCTTTTCAGTGCTCTCTCTCTCTCTCATTCATTCTTTTTCAAAAAACATTGTATTTTTATATGTCATATTTTTCAATCATATATAATCAGTGTATATTTACAATTTAGATATAAGAGTCGATGGCAAAATAGGTTCCTCTTGCATTCGCTTGAGTTCCTCTGAAAGGACCAATCTTGGATGTAGATTGCTTGTTTGTTCTGTATTTAATGCATTTGTTGCATCGACATCCAAATCCATATTTAATGGCTTATAACAGGAAGATGATGTATGAACAGTAGAAGTTGATGGCACCGGATTCTCGGATTCATAATTAGAACTAATGTGCAGATCTTTAAAATGTGCAGCTATTTTTTCTTCTGTTATAAACTGCTTTGTTTGACGCCTATTTGAATAACATGTTATTAAGATTTTACTACATAATTAATCAGTAGACGACATATATAAAGTACATTACACTCACGTATCTACAACATCTGGTGCTTCTAATTTTCTTTTCTGATGAAGTATTGGTCCAGAGCTGGTCTCTCCAGTAAATCTAACCAATTCTGATTGATGTAATGCTGGTACACTCCAGGGAATAGTTATTGGTGGTACTTGTGGTGTTTGCATCCATGATCCAATCTGTTGTAGATTCTGTTGCTGCTGTAGATTCTGTTGGTTCATCATCTGTTGTAAGATGGACTGTGGTGTATATAAGTGCGCTCCACCCATAGTATTCTGAAAAATAAACATATAAATAAAAAAAGATGTACAGAATATAGAATTTTTTTTAGAATATCATATAGCAAATTTAGTTATTTACATGTTTTATTTTAAGATTGCAATTTTTCAAAAATACAAAGTTGTCAAAAGTAACAGTCCTAATTTGAATTATTCTGCATTGATGCATATTAATATTACTATATATGAAATTAAGTTAATAATAAAAATATATAATAAATACCCTATCAAAAAATTTAAAATATAATAATACCACAAAATATAATAATATACACATACACAAAATATTATATATATAAAATACCCTATCATATTTTACAATATAAGTAATATTTTAGACAATCAAATTAAATCAATAAAATAATTTTTTTTTAGCCAATATAGAATAGTAATGTGTAAATAATTTCATTTTTTCTATTACATTTTTAATGGAACAAAATATTCATATTATACTCATATTATGTTTTTACACACACACACACATATACACACACATACATTTTTATATGAAGTATCCTTGTAATATTAGAAGTCAGTATACATTTATTAAAATAAATTATAAATCAGTATATTACTGTCATCTCAAAATGCCAAAATGAACTGAAGTCATTAAAGTCAATGAAGTATATTATGCAATAAAGCAATGTCTACAATAAGATTTTAAGGCATAAAACTTAAGTTTTAAACTTTTTTTAAACTTTTAAGCTATAAGAAATTGACCAACAGTCGAATATAAAGAGAATAATTAACTATTGGTCAATTTCTTATGGCTTAAAACTTAAGTTTTACTTAAGTTTTACTCTTAAAATATCATTGTAAACTCTGCTTAAGATAAGATTTTTTGAGTTTGTTTTTTTTTGTAGCTGAGTGTACACTTTTAGAATTTAAAGTGAGATAAATATATGTTTAATATTTGGCGAAAGCAAGAAAGAGAATTCTAATGCAGTCTAGTGCAAGAATAAAAAACAAATATTATATTTCTAGATCAAATGGTATAGCAAAGAGCATAAACATGCATTGTATAAAATTCACAAAAAATGATCAGATTAAAAATATTAATAATTAATAATTATTTGCTCTTTAGTCAAGTATTCTTTCACTTACTGTCATTTGAAATGTATTCGGCTGAAATGTATGCGTTTAGAAAAGAATTTCGTGGATCCAGGCTATCTCTCGGCCACCTGCAGAAATGTTATGTGTGTATATGTTGAGTGATGATGTGTCGATATGTATGTGTGCTGTGTATGTGTGTGACGTCTGTTCTTTATTTATAGAACTCCAAGATAAATAAACATTATGTTAAATGATTATAAATCCTCTTATTGGTTAGACGCTAACCTATACGTCTCAGATCACAGGCGAGTGTCGCATCAATCACAATGTTGATCAGTGGGTCGTGCTCATAGTACGTCAGTATTATTATTTACCAAATTTAATCCGTTTCTTGTCTCTATAATCGCCACGCCATGAACTATGAAAATTTAAAACTTTGAAATTTGTTTCTGGACGTTTCACAAACTCCACTACTCGATCTATTTCCCTCGATATCCTCGATATCATCTCATGTCGTAATGTTTATAGTGTTTATACTGGCCGAATATGGCTGCATTCGAAGAGACGCTATTCAAGGAGACCACTGACTTGAAGATAGCAGACAAATTGAATATTTCTAATTTATTTATGTTTATATAATTTGGGAATCGTTTGGGGAAATTTAGGAAAAGTATTTAAACATTTGGGTAATAGCATCGACGAGGTACTATTAGGGGCTCCGCACAATAAAAGGAACAGGAAACAGAGAATAGAGAATAAGAATTTCAACTTATCAGAAACTGTGTATTCCACAATACATGATTTCTGATAGGTTGAAATTCTTCTCTGTTCCTTGTTCCTTTTATTGTGCGGAGCTCCTTAAAGATGATCGGCGCATATGGAAGTCGCGTTAAAATTCAAGATTAAAGAGTAAGAAACTAATAATACGATAATAATTTCATGATTCATTAGTTTTGTAGAATGCACATGTTTATGTATATTAAAAACTTAATAATACTCGATTTTCATTTAAAACTGTGATTCAATGTTATCATCCGAGTTTGATTATCAATAAAGACAATAACTGCAGAGAAAAAAATTGTAATTTTTCAATATATAGGTAAGATATTATAGCATTGAAAGTATGCATACTTATTTGTACAGCATTTATGTAATAAAAAAAATCACGAATTTAATGTATTATCGAAGTATTTATGTTAATATAATTATAAATTTTTATTAATTGTCGGTAACATCATTGTTCTTTATCCTTGGATCCCCTGGGCCTTATTCGGAAATCCTACCAGAAATATTATTAATCGCCATTCGAAAATTGACTCGGGTCTTGTAAAATTGATGTACCATTTGCGTTCGAAAATATCGAGTAAATATCTACTTGCAAAATTTGCAAACAGGATATCAATCATGAAACTTTATCTCTAGGATGAAAAGTGAAAAGTAAAAATTTTTATCATTGAAATTAATAGAGAAAATTTTCACTTTCCTTCCCAGGGACAAAATGATTGATATCCAGAGGATCGATTCTGTTTCTTCAAACAAGGTGAAAATTACAAAAGTGAATAAATTTACTAGGTGTTGGATCAATGAAATTATCAGTATTCTAATAAGTTCGCTCATTTTTGTAATTTTTATCTGGAGGTCGATTCGGTATCTTCAAACAAGGTAAAAATTATAAAAGTGAGCAAATTTACTAGATGTTGACCAATGAAATTATTAGTATTCTAGTAAATTCGCTCACTTTTGTAATTTTCCTCGTTTCAAGATACAGAATCGATCTCTAGATCTAAGAGAATGATTCTGTGATTGGTGATCCGCTAATTCGCAATACGCGCGATACATTCCATGAGATTATACTCTGATAGTGTCCGAAAACTAGGGAAATGCTATAGTATATGTAACGCATACTATAGTGTTTCCCTAGTTTTTCATACGCGAACTTTTCGAGAATAGAGGTCCAGAGCAAGTAATATCGAGAAATTGTCCCTCTATTTTTGCTCTACCAATTAATGGCCGCAGACTCTTACATAATGTATAATGCATAGAAATCAATTAATCGAAATTCTTATTTTCCATAGAATAGGAGAAAAGGAAAGATTCTGATTAGTTGATTCGCTTATGCACTGTGCGTTATGTGTTATGCAAAAGTTTGTGCTGCGTCCTAAGAGCTGCCGCACAAAATTCCGCAGCAATGAACTGTAAAAATGAAACTGTAAAAGTGTATATTCACATGTAAGCGTCAAGTAGCGGAAGCAACAACCAATCAGCTGAACAATTTTTACAGTGGCGTAAAAAAATAATTTTATATCATTGCCTGTATAGCGGAGAGCACAGACTTTTGCATAACATATAATGCATAATGAACCAATTAAAATCCTTTATTTCCTTTCTTTCCATGAAACAAAGAATTGGTTGATTTTCTTATGCTTCATGTTTTAAGCATTATGTAAAAGTCTGTGCTCCCCGCTTATCGCTCAGTTGATTGATTGCTGCTTGAATGAATTTACTTGTGTGAATGCATTTTAAGATACTTAAGTCAATGAGGATACTGCTTTAGATTTACGTATTCCAACGGAAATAGAAATAGCAATAAAACTTATCCAATAACTTAACCTCGTAATAAGGTAACTTTTAATTGGTTGAAACTTGTCTTATGGATAAGTTTACTGCTATTTTTATTAAAAGTTCAAAAGAATTCTCGAATGTGATTGACTCATTCTTATGTCTTATAGTTACTGTTAAGCTGGTTCTACATTAGTTGCAAGCTGATCGCAAGTTTATTATATTATGTTATATTATTATATATTGCGACATTATATATTAATCTGAAGCTTGCATTTTGAAATCAACACTTCATTGGCTGTCGCAATAAACTTGCGATCAGCTTGCAACTAATGTAGAACCGGCTTTATGGAAGGTGTGTGCCTTAACCTTAAAGAGTAAACTTGAGCCTATAAGCCAATCAGGATACTATTTTAGATTTACAACTTAACGGAAATACAGGGACAGCTGCTTATGAAATATTTGGCGCTCATGAATTATTTCCAAACCCTGTAGAAATAACAATAAACTTATCCATAACCTTGCAATAAGGTGAATTCCAACTGGTTAAAACTTGCCTTATGTTTATAAGTTTTCTGCCATTTCTATTCGTTAAGGGCCGATTCTATAATTCTTAACAACAGTCATTGATGTTGTTGCGCAGGTATTATGTAGAGTAAAAAAGCTGCGTAATGACATCAACGACTGTCATTAAGAGTTACAGAATCGGCTCCTTAGAATAGATCTATATTTCAAAATTGCTCTCTGAGGAAAATTTTACTCGAAATATATAGTACACATAACGTATATTATAGCTTGTAGAGTAAAATCTTTCACGGAGAGGAAGTTTTGGAACATAGCCCTAAAGCAGTATCCTGATTGGCTCATCGGCTTAAATTTAGTCTTAGGGGCTCTGCACAATAAAAGGAATAAGAGAATAGAGAAAAGAGAATAAGAATTTCAACCTATCAGAAATGCATTGTAGAATACACAGTTTCTGGTAGGTTGAAATTCTTATTCTCTGTTTTCTGTTCCGTGTTCCTTTTATTATACAGAATCCCTTTAGGTTACTATTATAGAAATTTTCGCGCGCAACATCAATTAGCGAAGCAAAAGTAGAGGGATAGATTCTCGATCATTCTCGATCATTCTCTGTGTCAGAGATCAAATGTGCATCTCTGGTGTCTCTGCATTCTCTGCTTCAGAACAGTTGTTTATATCTATGCTAGTTACTCTTTGATTGGTATGTACTATATAGAAATCTGTGGTTGCAACAAGAGATAAACTTTTTTATTTTACATGAGAACGGAATTACAGTTACGTAACTTTTTTCATCAATTTTTTCTCAAAACATCAGGTAAGTGAAAAATTGTCACATAATTGATAAATCACAATACAGCATCACAACTTTATTTTTTTAAGCGATAATTCACCTAGCCTCTAAAACACCATGTGGTACGAGAGCATTGTTATTTTAATAAAGGATTGTTATTTTAATAAAGGATTTCCTTGATGAAAATTTTTCTCGAATAATTTTTGTACGAATTGGAACATTTTTCAGAAATACTCGGAAAGTTTACATATTCTCTTAGAACTTCTCATACAAGTGAATTCTGAAATATTCTGAAATTTGTCATCCCATAATTTTTAAAAAGTATTTTAAAATTTTTTAGATTTGTAACATTTTATCAGAAATTATACTTACAAAAAATCTTAAAAATCTTACGATATTTTATAATTAATATATTGAAAAATTTTAAGAAAAGATGTAAATTTTCTGAGAAATTTCAATTTGTATAAAAAATTTGTATAAAAAATGTGAGAAAGTTATAAAATTATAGAGAAATTCTGAAAAATTATATAGAAATTCTAAAAAATTATATGAAAAATTCTGAGAAAAATTTTCACCAAGGTTATTAAGCTATTTTTGCATATGTAACGCTTTGTTTGTTATTACGAGCTTTTTTTATGATTTTGATTAAGCTAACACAATAGACTTTTTAAATACAACGAAAAATACATATATAAATACATATATAAATTTTGTATTGAGTTTTCTGTATCTTTTAGCAAAACACGTTCGTTAAAAGAAATAAAATTGTTTATTTTATTTGAAAGAAGCTAAATTGCAATTATGTAACTTTTTTTATTGTTAAATTGTACTAATAATTATTCTTTCTTTTTATATGGCAGAAATTTCATAAAAGATTAATTGGAGTTATTTAAAAAGAAGAAAAAGATATAATACATACAATGGAGAATCTGTGTCAAGAACACTTTACTTGTTGGACATGTAAAGTAAAGTTTGCAGATTTGGCAATATTTAAACATCATTATCGTACTGAATGGCATAGATATAATATGAGTACAATAGTAAATGGATTACCTTCGATCACTCTTGAAGACTTTGAGAAGAAAGAAGCGATGTATCGTGAAAATAATGCAAACCAGATTAAGAAAAAACAGATTTGTGAAGTCTGCCGAAAGAAGTTCAACAATCAGAAACAGTACGAGAATCACTTGGTCTCGAAAACTCATAAAAAGAAATCGGAGCAAAAAGAAAATACAACTGTAGCAACTTATAGTAAAAAGTCGTCAAGCATACAAGATTCATCCAATAAGAATACGGATGACATTGAAACAGATTCAGATGTAGAATCCTTGGATTCGGACGAGTGGTTTGAAGATTTGAAGTATCAAATTATTTATGATAATTGTTTATTCTGTGATTATCATAATAAATCCATAGAGTGCATTATGATACACATGGAGAAGAAACATTCGTTTTTCGTACCTGATCTTGAATACTGCGTGGATCTAGGTGGCCTGTTAAAATATTTGGAATGTAAGATATGTGTTGAATTTAAGTGTATTTGGTGCAATGATTCAGGTAAATAAATCTTTTTTTTTGTTAATTATTTTCTCCATTATTTATATTTGATTGAAATAAAAGGATTAAAAATTGGAATTGAACAAAAAGAATCACAATTATAAAAAAATTTAATCAAATAAAAATTTATATATTTTTACAGGAAGAAAAATGCGAAGCGCACAAGCAGTAAGAATGCATATGATTGACAAGGGCCATTGTAAAATGTTGTTCGAAGGAGAGACGATGTACGAATATTCATCTTTTTATAATTACTTATTTAGCTATCCAGATGCCGAAAATGCCGATCCAGATGAAGAAGTATCGGATTTAGAGGTTTTAGACGACGAGGGTTATATGATGAAGCTACCGTCTGGCAAGTCAATTGTCCACCGTGATTTGGCGCTTTATTATAAACAGAATGTGTCTGTGGGAATCACAGCGATGATAAAAGACTCAGATTATTGTCGACGCAAACGGATACATAAACAAATATCATTTGGGTCTGAAGAAAAAAAACTTGAAGTCGCCCGAATTACAGCACGAGATATTCAAAACTTCCAGCGAGTTCAAGCCAAGTACTTAATGCAGCTGCAAGTCAAACAAAACAATTTACAGAAACATTTCAGACAACAAACAAACTTTTAACTATATTTAATGACTAAGTATAATTAGATATGCATAATTTTTAGAAAGTAAGTTATAAAAAATAAAGTATGCATTTAATAATATAAAATTGATTATCCCTGCACCATTACATTTTATTATCACATTATTTATAAGTACAACAAAAAACGCAACTTAAATAACTTAATTACTCATCTAAATGGATTTTATTCTAGTTTTAATCATTTAATTCTAACTTAAAATCAGATTCAAACTTTAGACACGCCATAACTTCGCGTCCTTTCAATTGCTAAGAAATCGAAATTTATTATTTTTAAAGGATACATCACGTAATACAAATTATTATAAATCGCTTTATAATTCGCATTTTACGGATGTTCTTACAAAATAACTCGTGTATACTTTATAAATACTCTTTCGTAACACGTTTCACCGACAAAAATATCTTCTATTTTTTTCTCGAATAATTTTTTTTTAAATTTATGTGGACCCGTTATATCTAGAGCAACATCTCCGTATTACGACCGAAAAGTTGCCGCTTTCGATAGAACATAACAAATATATATATATATATATATATATATATATATATATATATATAAGTTAGAAAAAGATCTTAGACATCATCGCATTTCGCTGATATGAGAAAGAAGGAGGAGGGAAAAAAAGATATAATTGGACATTCACCTCATGACTATGTTTCACGGTGACTTCAGCGAATCACGAAATGTAAAGACATTTAATAGTATTTGGTACTTTGATATTTTATGACTTTCTTTTTGTTTTTTTTTTCTATTAAAAATTGATCAGATCAATATTTTATTGTAATTCATGCTTTTCTTTCAGATCTTCTCTGAATTACATACATGCATATATAGATATTCCATTCTTTTTTAAAATTAATTATGAAAAATATATATATGTATAGGATCAAAAATATAATATTACTAATAATAGAAATGATAATATTAAAGTGTTAGTTTTCTTAGAAAGTGTTCCAAAATTTTACTTGTTCCAAAATTGTTGTAATATAACGGGATTTTTAGAAAGAAGATTCTTATACATATATATTTTATCATTCAATTAGATTTGATCATTGGTATTTATGTTTGTTTTAAATCTTTATGATTTTTAATGTATATAAGAATTGAATGATATATACGATTTTACATTTTGTATTACATGCTTTTTTTGCTATAATAGATTTGACTTTTAGAGTCGTGTTGACTTCCGTGCAGAAATAAAAGATCCGAATGTGAGACGTCTATCAAATGTCTAAATGAACGTCTAAGCATTTGATCGACTTTATACCTGATTCGCCCATTCGCTGTGTTAAATTATTCAATTTCATTAAATAATTGTTCTTTGTCTTCTCTTAACAACGAACATTTCTTTTTCAGAACACACAGGGGCAGTAATATCGGATACCATTCGGATACGTTTCGACACACATTACGTGAAACGCATAATACACACTTTTCTCTTTTGTTTTTAGATAAATATTCTATGAGAAGATGTCACGTCATTCATGACATCAAGATATACATTAAGTGCTGTTATTGTCACGACACGACGATGATACATATATCTTTTATCTACTTTACGCTTTACGGTTTCGTGTTGACGGTTTAATTTAATTATAAGCTCTCCAAGCAAGCAGACTTTCTCATTTTATCTTCAATCTAATAACTTCACCATCAATTTTAATGCCTGATGGGGCGGCGCCGGTCTGATGGACTTGTCCAATTCCGTGTACGAGATTTCTGCTTCCACCTGGTAGCCGTGCTTCAGATAGACTTTTAATGAGAATGCACTGGTTGCATCGGCCTTACACACCTGTAGTGATATGTTATATCAGATTTGTTTTTTATTCTTCTTTTATTAAATTTTATTTTGAATAAAATTAAAAGATCTCATTCAAGGTTTTTTTGGAAAAGTTCTTAAAATAAGTGGAGTGAAACAAGAAGTCCCTTTGATAGATAAAAATAATTTTAAGAACTCTGTATCTCGTTATCTTATTTTATTTGATTTTTATGATAAGCCTTTTTTCCTTGTAATCAGCTTAATAATATAGATAAACAATCTGATGAATAAATCCATTTACTTTTCATTTTTTTAACTTGTAAATATTGAGAGATAAGAAACAGAAATAATAATTAACATTATCGTTAATCGACTTTATGGTAGATATTATCTACATATCAGTTACTTTCCTAGAATTAAATAGTTAAGATACTTCTTGAACTGACATCAATAAATTAATGAATAATTTGACTACTAAATTTTGAAAATTAAAAATAAAAATAATTATTGATAAATTAATACGTATAATATTCATTTATATTGATATATATTATCTATTGTATCATTTATTCATATTATTTATTAATTCATATTAATTTATTTATCATATTAATCTGATTCTTTATTGTGCAAGAGAATGTACATATGAAAGTGCAAAAAATACCTTTTAAGAAAAATAAGCGCGAGCAATAGATTGTAATTATACCTTGTGAAGAAGTAAACAAAAATTATCCCATGCATATTAAGAAGAAAAGCATGCTGAAACAAAAGGAAAGTATGTGCTGTGTATGCAAATCAGTGATCACGCCAACGCAATAATCTTAAATTAATGAAATAAAAAAAAATGCGGAACCTCTTTATAACACATAAAATCGATAAAATAACTTTATAAATAAATAAATATATATATATGTAATATTGTCACTTAATTGATAAAGACATTTTTTTCGAATTTATGTCATAAAATTTTTACATATTATATTTATTTTATTTATCTACAAAAAAGAAAGAAGTAATTCTTATTAGAAACATTTCGTATATAAATAGATAAATAAATTCGTATAAATAAAACATTAAATATTTTGAAATAAAACATTAAAAAGTAAATTAATTTCGATTTTATGATCAAGATAAAATGAAAAAAGACAAATTTAAATGTATATAATTATAGATATAAAAAATAAATTAAAATATAAATATATTACAAATAAATTAAAATCCAGTTTAATCTACCTTAAACCCGGCATTTTTGGCGACTTTCTCACTATCATCCATAAGAACACTGGCCAAACCTTTACCGCGATAATTTGCGTCAACACTGAGGATTCGACACTCGAACAGCTCATCCACATCATACTTGGCGAACAAATCGACTTTATCATTCACTTTGTAGAGTAGTTTCATGATCATCTTGAATTTTTCATCATCTAATTCATCGAAACGCCGCTCTTCTTCCTCGCGTTCACCTTTCTTCAGGATTCCGTTTAGTGCCATTCCCGCTATCTGATGAAAACCAATTGTAATAATACTTTATTATCTTTAAATCAGCAGACATTAAAACTTTCCAAAATAAAAAAATAAACAAAACTCAACTTTATTATGATTAATTGGTTATAATTAAAAAATTTTATTATTATAAAGAAACTATAGTTATAAGAATAAATAAAGTAATTAATTTAAAAAATATGAAATTAATTTAAAAATTTCTTCGGTTTCTTATTTTGCAAATAAATAATTTCTAAATAATTAAAAATAAATCCGAATAAATTATGATTTTTAAAATCATTTTTATATGAGAAAAAGTCTGTTTACAAATTGGTAAAAAAACCTTTCTCCATCAATATCTTCGTTAAAAATGATCAAAATTTAAATTTAAAAAGAGAGTTTTAAAACTTGAAATTTCTATTTTCGAATGGTTAATTTTTTTGAATTTATGTGAATTTTGTAATTTTTACATAAAGTACGAGTTGAAAAAAATGAAAAATTTTCTTTTCACTTTGTAGATCTGTAGCAAAAAATTGGAGCAAATTTTCGACTATCTATCGTAAAAGCTTTTCCTATACAAAATCATTTTTTTTAAATTGCTACAATTTTTTGTTTCTGAATTACTCGCAGATTAAGTAAAAAAAAAACATTCTGACTTTATTGCTTGTAATTCTATTAAAAATTATCGTATCGTATAATTAAAAATACAGATTCTTAAAACTGAAATGTTGCTCTATCAAGTAGTGTCGTTTTTTTTTAAATAAAATATATTTTAAATAAAATATAAGAGTTGGTAAAAGTCTTTTTACCAATTTGTAAAGGGACTTTTTCTCTAATCCAATATAAAGAAAATAGTGAACATTAAAACACTAATAAAAAATTTATTATCTCTTTATTACTTTTAATCTTGTTGCTTTGTTCGGGTCTATTTGATCCGAATATTTATTTTCCTGTAATATTTTTATATGATGGTCGTAAGCGTTTCGGCATTTTATTATTTTATTTTATAATTCATAGACACTAATTTTTAACCAAGAAAATTTTAATAAGTTTTTTGTTCTTTTTCTAAAATTTTTATATTATATATATATATATGATGTTTGAGTTAATATGACTAGATGGAAAGATTCATATTATTCATGTTAATTCCAACGTTTCGGATTTTGCCGTTCACTTCATCAGAGTGAGGAGCGACTAATGAAGTGAACGGCAAGGTTCACCAAACGTTGACATTAATAATGAATCACGACACAGCGATAATCCTTTGGCACCTCTGAAAAAATCACTTGTGAAAGCCTTAAAAGATATTCATATTTTAGTATCTAATATTTATTAATTAAAATTTAATAATATTTTATAATATAAAAGAACGTTATTAAGTGAAAATTATTGTGTTACAGACCAATGTTTGGCAATGAACACGAGAAAAAATATTTTATATAATTATATAAAATTATATATAATTATAAAAAATTGACGTATTTTATACAATTATGTAAAATATGTTCATATATATATATATATATATATATATAACATTTTTTTTCAGGAATTTAGTTATCTTCAGGAATATTATCAAATACTTTGAGAATTTTTATTGCTCTTTATTAATTATTTATATTATTATGTTATTTATATTATATATTATTGTATTATACAATAGATTGATAATATACAATTTTGCTATAATTGATTATTTTATTCTTATGAGTTATATTCAGGGAAGTGCACAATCTATTGATTGTAAGATAAATCTCTTATATGCAATGAAAGAAAAATTCGATATTTATGACCATAATTGTAAAAATAAGGAAAATAATTTTCCTTTCGGTATGTACGAGTTGCTGCAAGTTTATGCCTATTTATATATAAAATAAATATTTTTATAGTAATTATGAAAGATTATACATTTGTAAGTCACTTGTACTTAATTTATTTCTGCCAATATCAATTAATCATAAAAAATTTTTTTATTTAATTTTTTAATAGATGTATTTATATTTTTTATTAATTATCTTTAAATTTTTACTAAATGTTTATAACAATCTGTTCTTATTCCTGTAAATGCATAAAGTAACAATAAATCAGATTATATTAACTCTAGTACAAAAAATTTAAATAGAACAAAATTAATTATAAACAAATCATTAAGAATATATAAAAAAATATTAGATTATTAAGATTTTGTAAGAAATAACGAGATATCAAATAAAAACGAAAAGAATTGAAACAATTAATTTTTAATTTTATTAATTTTATTATTTCTAAAAATATATATATAATTATTATAATTAATTTTATTATTTCTAAAAATAAATAACGAAGCAAATAAATAACTGAGTAAGAAATGTTACATATAT
>Ga0157364_1001134_pt1 | contig 21724 bp, 5 predicted proteins | sample AttsexASBM2_FD_111476 | JGI IMG/M metagenome (GOLD analysis project Ga0157364, IMG submission 111476) | Fungus gardens microbial communities from leaf cutter ant in Ribeirão Preto, State of São Paulo, Brazil - Atta sexdens ASBM2 | ecosystem: Host-associated > Fungi > Mycelium > Unclassified ...
AATATATATATATATATATATATATATATATATATATATATATATATATATATATTATTATATAATAATTCAACATCTTAACATTCAGACTGGTAATGGTTCATATTTAAAATATTATATACAAGTGTTTTGTTATTTTAATCGACAGTTTAGACTGTTTAGAGTATAAAAGACTAAAAAGTGCTACAACATTAAGGAAAGCACTTAGGAATAATGAAGCAAAAAAGTTATTCATTTTTTTATTTTTTAATGCTAACGAGAAGAGATAACAAAAAATGACAATAGAGCTTTTTTATTGTTGCAAAAATTTCCTACAAATGAATATTTATCGAACTTTGTGCTATGAATAGAATTGGAAAATACAGTGGTTTGAGAGTGACTGAAAATTTCTTGAAAAAAAAAGGGCAAAAAAGAGCACTTCAATTATTCTCTTTTATTTTGTTTTAAATGCATCGAAAAGTTAAAAATAATATAAGATAATTTAAAATAGAGCTAAAAAAACAAAAATCCTAAATCTAACTCTATACGATTAAGAGATTCCAGAGATATCGATCTTCAAAGTAAGTACTTTTTTTTGACGAAATTCTTCCTTTTTTAATATTATTGTTTAATGTTTTTTATTTCGTATATATATATATATATATATATATATATACATATATATAATGAAGTAATAATTAACAAATTAAACAGTCATATAATAAAAATAAATTGTTTTACATCAACAATGTAATGTAATATAAAATTATTCTCTTTACGTACCACACACAGTACTTAATCAATTCTCTTATCAATTCTTTTAAAACAAATAATTATTTTCGTTACTGAGTCTTAAAACAAAAAAAAGCAACTTTCTTCATTACTTCCAAGTACTCTTAACTCTGTCGATTAAAACAATAAAACACCTGTGTTTATAATTTCTTTCCTTTTCAAATCTCTGATCGCGACTGGTCTAAAAAAAAGATGGTTGAGAAATTTTTAAAATCAAAAAGGTAATTTTTTTAAGAGTTGTGAAACAAAAGTGACAAAAATGACAATCATGTAAAAATATTTTTTTTGCTTACTATTTGATAATTAATAATTTTCTATCAAATTAAAAATAGTTTTTTTCTGGGAAATTTAATTTTATAAATGGTAATTTTTTAATTAAGAAAACGTTATATATTGAAATATAAACGATATAATTTATATATTGTATAATTAATTTACGTAAAATAATTTTGCTTTATGAAATAAATATTCTAAAAAGTGTACTTTAATATCGTAAAAGTCCTAAATTACATAAGGATATAGATATAGATTAACACACAATAATACATACTTCTCTCCTTTTATTCATACACTTGGGTTAAGATAATGTATCACAATAAGAGAAATATATCAACTATATGATGTGATGTAGATAAATAAAACGTTTTGAACCAAAAGTACATAATGAGAGGGAGAGCGAGATCTAAATAGTTATATAACTGGATTTTATTCTTAATTGACAATATTTTTTCCAAGTGTTAAATGAAAGTTTCTTCGCCGCTTTGTTTCTTTTTTTACAATTTAAAACACAATCTATACTTACATATTAAATTTAGCAACATTTAGATTAACACTACGTAGCGAGTTATGATGTACATTAAAAGCGATTTGCAGCTCTCACACTTTATGTACCTTATTTTGTTTATATTATCGATATAAAGAAGAGACTCCTGGGGCTGTAATCGCAATCGCGTATTCGCCTTACAACTTTCTTTCGCTTATCGAATATCGATCAGCAAACATCAGTATTTTTTTCAAGGTCTTTGTATTTGAATCTCATCGAAATAATCTTAGCATTTTCTTCTTAACTTTGTAGTGACATAATTGCAGAAAACATCATGCATTTTTCAATAAAATACATTTTTTTATTGATAACTATATGATAAAAAAAAAACATGAATTTTCTTATTAGTGTAAATCGCAACGATCTGACCCAAAATTAGATTAATAATATTAATACAAGAAGGCTGCATTTAATATAAAATGTACAATTAGGGTGCCAAAATCCACAAGTTCGCTTCCGTTGAGGTATGTCAGTGAAAGTTTTTACAACGAAACTGACAGAGTTACTGAATGTTCATTTCATACAGGAACATCATGATATTGCTACTAAAAACGAAAAGTTTCTCAATTACTCGGAACAGAATGATAATGGAAATTAAATAGAGTACTGCGTCGACTATCAATGGATGAAATAAATCATTTCATTACCATTCGTGTGATAATTATATCACATTAAAGAATATTGAAAATTAAGAAGAAAATGCTAATTTATTTCGAACGAGTGATAGATGCACGCGTAAAACTAGTAAAATTTTTGAAAAATCAGAAAGCAAACCTCTTCGTGTTTTATCTTAAGTGGAAATATGTAGAAGAAGAAAGAATAAACTGTTGCCGCGCGCACGAGCCTACTTTCCTTCCTAAAAATGATTGTAATACTTCCAATGTATGCCATATTGATTGCGTGTTACACTTTTATTTATGTATATCTATGTACAGGAATAAAACGAGGATCGCTTCAGCCGAACTGCAAAAGAAATCGGCCCCCACCGGAATCGACCGGCCGCTCTAAAATATTCTCTTTTAGTCTCTCTAATCGCGTTTCAACAATAACAATTAATAATAATATTATCCGCGCGCGACGCGGCCGGCTTTTGTGGCGGGCGTGCAACGGGATTTTGCTACGAGATATACGAGACTTACGACGGCGTGATAATTATTGTTTACCCCCTTACAAGCTAGGTCCTTTGTGTGAGTTTGTCGCTTGGAGCGTCGTCATTATCAGAGCTGTGAGTCGAGTCAGGGCGGTGCAGAGAGGTCCGCGAGGTGTTCGTCCCCCTCCCCCCCTTCCCCCTCTCCCTCCCCTCTCTCTCTCTCTCTCTTTCTCTTCTCTCTGGATGTCTCCAACGTTTAAAAATATAAAACTTTGCACGCAATGTAACTGGAACGCAGTGCTATGTTAGGAATTTTTAACGACGTGCTTGTTTATTTTTCAATAACAAAACTCCGCTTCGTAAAGAAAAGATTGAAGTGCCGAAGTAAAAGCGAGACGACATAGATCACATACCAGCATTATATTTCTCGGGATACCTCCATTCCTATTTACGATCTTCATCAAATCTTGCGACTTTCTTTATTTATAATCGAATCTCTCGTAGTTGAAGGTCAGTCAAACGAATTATATATGTAAGATGAACATATTTAAGGTACCTTTCGGATAATGTGTTCACACAGAAAACGATTATATAGAAACTTGATCCGAAAAGACTTGAAACGGTTACATTATCAGCTTTTTAATTTATTCATTTCTCTTGGGAAATATATCCTTCTAACACTCATCGTTTGCGCAAAGTCACACTCATAGCGTGCTAAAACTTTTTGGCACGGAGTTTAACTCCACATTACTCACGTCGCATGTTTCTAACATTCTAAAATTATATCTTAATTTTTATTCTTTTCTTTGATGATTTACAATTGAATTAAATAAAAATTGAAAAATCTGCAGATAACATTTAATACATTTCTAGGTAAAGATAAATGCAAAAATTTGTAAAATAATTTGCACTATATATAATAATGTATGTATAAGTAGCATTTATATAAAGAGTATCCAAAATAAGTTTCCCTATTCCAGGAAAAAACTGCTTATACTCGTAGCTCGGAAGGATGTTTTTGGGGTATATTGTCCACATATTCCACTCTCAGTTACTCTCATTGCAACTAGTGTCAGTTAAGCGGCTTTGCGTTATGGAGGTGCCACTGCTAAATACGTCTGATTACAAAGTAGAAAACTGAAATCTGAAATTTTTTATCATCTGCTACACTGTCGCACCGAGCAATTTTTATTTGTTTCCAACAATGGCGGATTTATATATTTTAGCGCCCTAGGTCCTGTATAACTTTGTGGCGTTCCCTGAATATACATTTAGCGATCCTTTCAAGAGCTTGTCTCAGACAAACGAGCAACTAAAAAAAAAAACTAATGAGCTTATTCTTAATTTTTTTCCTTCCAAAAGCATGACAAGTTAAACTTGAACCAAGATTATAAGATTCTTAACACACATTGTCCCAAAGTTTACTCATAATTCGCGACGCAGTGCCCTAATAGGCCTCTGTATATAAATTTATCACTAATTTCCAGCGTTCAAAATATATTTAGGTATCAATTTTCAACAATAATGATGAGATCAAGGCTAAATAGAACAGATTACATAGAATAATGTTATTTTGATGAAATGAATCACAACTGATCAAAAAATGATTTTTAAATCATTTTGATATTATTTTGATGTCACGATGACTTATGTTCTGCTTAAAATTGTGGCTTCGATCTGAGGACAGATTTTTTTACACTGATATTCAAAGCTCGTATCGCGTTACAGCAAATGTTTAAATATTAATAGCAATTATGCTAAGAAATAGCTTAAATAATGTACCTAAGTAAAATTAATGAATTTTTTTTCATAATTATCCCATCCTTCCTAGGATAAGGAAACTTATTTTTGATATACTTTTCGTAATATTTTACACATCTTTTAAAGATAGATACATAAAAAATTTTAAATTATTAAACAATTTGCACTAAATATTATATTGCGTATAATTAATAAGTTTATAAAGCAGGAGCGTGCTGAATACTCCACACGTAAGTAATGAACGATTAATCCACCCTGACTTTTCTAGAACTACAAAAATTTGATATTATTGATTATCCGGATAGTTAAGCGCTTCACGCTCGTCAGATGAGAAGCACACTGACCTCTAATTCCATTACATGTTAATTAGTAGCTTTATCATAATTCAATCAATGTTATACACCTTACGGTCGGTCTGCTTGCACACGGACATGAAGCGCAACGTACAGTTGACACAGCTAGATTGTTGAACTGTTTTTATATTCATACATCTGTCAGAGTCAACTTGCGTTTACGTGATCTTGACGAAAACCACACAGCACTTTCTGAGAACGTCCTTAGGACGTTATTTAGAGATCTGTGCTATATGGTCAATTATCGAGGCGTTCGCGATTTACATCTTCGATTGCGCGATCGCAATAAGTTCGTCGCCAGTGATTAGTGGATATGAATGCGATTTATTCGAAATAAATTTCGATATATTGCGGGCATATCGGCAAAGATTTAAATTCTAATTACAAAACTCGTGTGCACGCGAGCGCACTAACGCTTCCGAAATCAAATTCGGACGTGCAATAATTGTTAAATGTTAATATTGTAATTCCGCTCGGAACGTTTCCGCTAGTACGAATTCGCGTGTAAATTCCATGTCTGCAATCGATTATTTATATCTTATCGCGTGTACGCGAACATAATCAACGCAGTCACGTCGTAGCGTTGAAAGCGCATGCATGCGTATCCACACATGTGTACATACACACATATACAAACACACACACACACGCACACACGCACACACACGCACACGCACACGCACACATACACACACACACACGCACGCACGCACGCACGCACGCGCGCATTATACACACGGACGCGCACTTGCGCGCACTCATGAATTTGGCACTTATTACGCGATAAATTATGTACATAGATTTTATACTAATCGGGAATGAAGCACCTCGAGGAGAAGTGACGTCGCTTATCGTCGATCGGATCGCGGCGCGATCGACGCGCGGGCGTGCTGTAAAATGTTTATACAAATAATCAAAATGAAGATTTATACATTGAGCTATGTACAGTCATCTTATACCCTGTGCGCCGAATTTCTCGCCGCGCATTAATCATCGCATTAATCATCGCAGATGAGCAGAGAGATTTTGCAAGCGCAAATTCGGCGCGCGAGATCGTGATTAATATTAAAATTTTATAAATTTCTCACTTCCTTTGAGCACCAAAAATCCCATGCAATCCTTATGTAAACACTCGATATAATGATACATTAAAGTATAAGCGATAATACTTTCAACATGTTTCACGATTCGCGTCGCAGACGATACGAGCAGTAGATATCTCTGTGCCGGATTTGCCTTCGTCCTGTATTTCGCCGTGGAATCGCGCCCTTTGCGGAATTCGAGCCGGTGTGGATTACTTAATCTCTTTGCAAAAGAAATGTTCAAGTTCGTTGTTCCGTATTTTATCGCATATAACATTACGCTTTCTGTTCTCATTTGTTTCATCTTTGGAGAATTTATCAATGATGTTCTCGCATTTGTGAATTTGTATTATAGATTCCTTCAATTGACAAAGTATGATATGTTATTAGTATCATTTGATTGTAATTATAATATTGTAATTAATATACTCATAAGAAAAACCCTCGAAATTGAGACCATTTTTATTTATATCTACATTTGAATAATTTTTAAAATAATGATGAGTTTTATAATCGATCAGTCTTATTAAAAAAGCTAAGAAGTTTACTCAAAAACATTTTTTTCTATTTCTTTTTTATTGAATTTTATTGATTAATAAAGAAATAAAAATAGATTAATTTTCAAGGATTGATTTTATTTCTTCATACAGTAATTTCGACCAACAAAAAAGAAGTTAATATTTATTGCATATCAGGACATTCTCTATGTATTGCCAAAGTTTCATAATTTTTGTAATTTAAGTTTTGGGATTTTCCTTTCACTGAGAGAAATTATAGGAACAAATCAAGGGGAAACAAATGTGATATTTGTTAAGAAAACGATTAGTTACTATTGCAAATTAATTATTTTTCATTCGTCAATGTAATGAACAATCAATAGTATCGCAAATTAAAGGTATATAGAAGTCATAAAAGATCATAGGGTCTCAAATCGTAAGAAATTTACAAATTCAATTTATAAATTCTTCCTATATGTGACTGTGATTCAGATCAGTTTCCTACAACTTAAAACGATCCCACGATCATCTATAATTTCTATGTAAACGATCATAAAGTCTATCCAAAAGATAAATTAGATTCTATGTAGTTTGCTTCTATTACTAATAATTGATTGGTATAGCACATACTAGCAATCACAACAAACCAATTTGTTGTCATATATTTACAGATCACTTGTTAAAGGTACTGGCTTGTTAAATTAACAAAATTTTTTTCTCTTAGTGTTCTCTTAATGTCAGTGAAATCTACGCGCAGCCGCAAAAACGCGAATAGCTAATAAATATGAATTGGATTTTTTGCAGGTTAATGTATAATTTAATTTTATATCATGATATTTATACGTGAACTATATTTGTCCAATTTTCTTGAGTTAAGCGAGTCTCGCAACTCAATAGAAATGACTTACATAAGATACAACGTCGTTCATAAGATTTACATACGAATGCAGCATGTGGTAGATAGAAAAACGTTTTTTAATCCTTCTACTCTCAATGATCATCGTCCACGTCCATTATCTCGCAAACCTATAAACAATGATGTTATGATCGATTAGTACGATTGATTAGTTTCAAACAAATTATTTCCTTGTTTTATATAATTTATGGCGCAAACCTAAGGAGACATTAATCAATCGGATTTTGTATGCAAATTTAAAATCTGATAATTGAGTTTTATGATCAACAAATTTAATTAAAATAAATTGCTCAAAAAAATTTTGTTTTACTTTCTTTTATTGATGAATAATAAAACGAAAACAAAAAATGGATCAGGGATTAATTTATAGGAGGAACTTTTTTTAAATTTTTTATCCCTTTAGGAGAAATCTCTTTATGAATTCAGCACAAAAAATAATTTATTTACATATCATGACATCGTCTAGTACCAATTTTAACACCAGCCATAATGTAACAATACCAGGCGTAACATTTCCATAGAATTCGCAGTCGTTTAAAATAATAATGGCCACTCTTATCAATCAAAAATTTGCTTCAAATTTTAAAAATCACGATAAAGACGTCATTAGAAATTTGCCTCAAGTCTTTTAGTATTCATTATGCGCAATTACACAAATACACACTCTGGCTACAAGTGCTGTTGATGCTGAGGTGTGTTTCGAAGTGTTTTTTGATTTGTCATTTGTCAAATTCTTTCTTCCGATTCAATCAAAAACTTGGATTGCAGCGCAAAATGAACTGTATCCTTTATTTCTATAAATTATAGTACTAGTTTTTTCTTTGACTATTTTTTTTTTACATCATTTTCATTGAAGAAATGATGATATAGAAATTCTCAAAATAGTCTTCGTTCGTGCTTTCCGAATCAGCGATTAATTGGCATTTGCACCCAGGCGCGGCATTCAACAAGGTTGGACATACTCGTCATATATACGACAGCGCAATAATATCATCGCGTATCAGTATGCGATTTAATATCCAGGACAAAGTACCGAGTGCCGCGAAATTTACAGCGGTATTTCCCAATAGTTGTCCAAACGGAAATGACTGACCCGGGCAATTTTGTCGTACCAATCTGGCGATTATGAGGCGCCGCGGGTCGTAAAAGTGTGGACCGTGGACCGGACGGTCCGCGCCTCGTAATTCAGGACAATAGGTGTCTGCCTCACGACCGGCGAAGAGACGAGGAGGACAAGTGAGATGGGAACGAGACTAAATCGTGGGAGGGTCGGACAATGTTTGGTCTGCTAGATGGTGCGCGCGGCGCGATAACCGGCAATACTTTTGCGGCCGTCATCCCATTATGAATGGGCCGTGTTAAACGAGGCGGGAAAAGCTCGCAAGTACATTGCAAAGTGATGATACAGGTTGTGTATAACAGGATCCTGTATATATGTATATATATATATATATATATGTACATACATATAACGATGTTTCGTCCTCTCTCTTGCTCTTTCCGCTCCGTTCCCGGCCATGCGCTCGCCCTCTTTTCCGCGCCGCAACTGCCCGCTCCGTTCACCGTTATTTCTCGCATTCCCTCAGTTCCCTGTTGCACCTGACCAGTGCATCTCTACGGTTTTACGTACGTTGCAAGAGCGCGTGCGTTCAAGCAAACACTCTTGTTTGCGTCGCGCGGAAGAAAAATAAACACGCGAGAAATGATACACAGATAAAGCTCAAGCTTAGGGCGGACAATTCTCGCGTGTCAACGTTCTATCCTCGATTCTCCTCGATGAACTGTATCAAAAGTGTTCAAGTTTTCCGATTTAGAATAAACAATTTGGAATAAATCTTTTCTCGCGAGGAAATCGTTAAGATCAAACACTCCTATTGTAGTTAGAATTCCTATTGTAGTTAGAATTCCTATATTTTGTAATTCTGTGTAATTTTGTGTAAACGGAAAGAAGAGGGTTTGAAGTATCTAAAAACTTAGCTAAATACAGATTTAAAAATAATTATTTTTTTTCCGTTTTTTTAATTTATTTAAATTTTTTTCAATATACGTTCCGATTGTTTAATAGCACAATTCGAATTTCACTTATTAGAAATTCGATCGACATTATGTATAACGACTTTCATTATTGGACAACTGGTTGTTTAACTATCAAGATATTTGGTTTTTTGTACTTCAGTTCAATTCTGCAGGAACAATTATATTCGTTGATATAGCATACAAGCAATTATTCTAAATTTTGAATTTAATTTCTTTCGTTATTTATTAATAAGTATATTTCATTCATCTCGATTATTTTACAGTTGGCACTAAGGCGCAGTAAAGATCGAAATCGTCTGTTGACTTTATACAATTTTCTACTATATTTTATGTATTTGTTCCCAAAAATGACTAAAAATTATAATTATATTATGGTAATACAATCATTCTTATAATTATAACAATTATAATTTATAGTCATTCTCGATGTCAACTATATATTTGTTACAGATATATATATACTTATTATTACTAACTTTAGAACAGTAATAATCATAATTACATGGCAAAATATAATTATATTCATAAATGTCATAAACTTTTCTGCCATAATCATAAAATCTAATATACAATGTCTATTAATACTAATTGTAAGCCAGGCTCCCTCTTTTGTTTTATTTGATATCTTATATAATAATACTTATAAAATTTGCAAAATCTCTTTGTAGCTTTGTTTGGACTATTAAAATAATTAAATTATGTAAGACGTTCAAACTACTTGCTAGGAAGTTAAAAATTTTTTTCCAGCACCGTCATCAACGCTTAATTGTTCTACATAATTATTTTGATGATGATGATTATTATACTAAATTTATTTTTAGATTTATATTCAGTTAAATTTTTAGACACTTTAATGAAATTATTTTTCCGTATATATCGCATAATAAACTATAATATATATTACAATATATATTACTAAATTAATTGAGGAAACAATTATGATGCTTTCTAAGATGGACACAAAACTTGTTTCACATGAAATCAAAGTACATTTCGAAATATCTCGTAGAACGTCTGGGCGAAAAGGAAGACTAAACAAAAGAGACAAGAAATTCAACAGATTGGATTCGTTTAAGGACAACACCTTGGCGCCTGAACCCTATTACGAATGGCTTGCATTAAATGAGGCGATGAGAGAGCCCAGCAACTACACAGTGAAGTGAAGACACGCGCCGCGTACTATAACAAGATTTTCTATTTCGTCCCTCTTTCGCAGGTCTCTCTCTCTTTCTCTCTCCCTCTCTCTCTCTCTCTCTCTCTCTCTCCTCCCCTCCCTTTCTCTCTATTATCTCACTGTTATTCTATGATTTTGCGTGCACTGTGCTCATTGAGTGGGGAGTAACATTGCGAAAATACCTCACGCGCGTTGTACGCTGCAGATAAAAAATCCGGCTTGGCAACCAATTTCGCGTAGTGGTATCGTATCACACAACCGGCGCACGTCAGCGAATTTAAGGGTCGTCTGAATCGTAAGAAATTCGGTATAACCGGTCGGAAAAACGCTACCGTATTTCGTAGCAATTACGTGAGCACAATAACGTGATATCACGATATGAATCGGTATGTAGTCCGGCAAATGATCGAAATTTGTGCTTACTTTTAAGACTTTATATATATATAAAGACTTTATATATATATATATATATATATATATATATATATATATATAAAGAGAACTAATATCTTTTAAAAAATAATTTAAGAAAACAAAAAATATGAAAGCATCAGTCTTTGGTAATATATTTATGTGTTAAACTGTTATTTACCGGAATTAATATGATTATTAATCGAGTGACAATAGAGATGTGAACGACCTCTAGACAATCAATATTATTGCATAATATTTGATATTTCAGTGTTATTGATGTCCTTATTGAGGATTTGCAATATGTTGTATCAATCAATAGTCTCTTGAAATATATTGTACTTGTAAAATCTATCTGTGTACTATTGCGCAATAAGATTAAATTGATGACAATCGACAATGTTCATTTTTAGTTAATAAATAATATTATTAATGCTGAATAATGAAATTTTAATGGTCATTTTTGATAACATCATCCATTTAAAAAAAAAACCTATTTATAATGCTCTTTTTTCATTGGTTATTATGTGAATGATAACCGTTCTATTTAAGAAAATGCTATTCAGTTTAGAAATTTACAGAATTCGTTTTCACTAAATCTTAATTTGCTCGGCGATTAGATGATAATTTGTCATTCTTATTGCAAATATGTTGTCGAACGGTATATATCGGTATAATCGGTATATATGTCACTAATGATAACTATACTGAGAGAAAAGTATTTAGTATATTTATGATTATAATTACATAATAAAATAATTATTTTTCCTAGGAATGCACCGAATATCCGGAAAATATCCAGTATCCGGTATTTCCGGCACTTTTTAACTATCCGACCGAAGAGCCAGATATCATTAGTATTCGGGAATATATTCGGTTAAAATTTGATATTATTAAATTGTTGATTTTTTCTTATACAAATGTTTTAGAAATAAGTATGAATATGATGCTGATGTGATAATATCTTCTGTATTATTGCAAAATTACTTCTACTAAAATTTTTTTCCCTATAAGCTTTTTTTTAGAAGACTTTCTCGGAAATCCAGTCGGATATCCAGAAAATGTCGGATGTCTGAATATTCGATATCCGGTATCCGGTAATTTTAAAAGATCTCTAATTTTTTCTCTCATTATAAATAAGATCAAAGTCAGACAAGAAATTCATAATAAAAATTAATTAAATTAATTGCATATTAACACTATTTAATTTGATTAAGAATTATATCGAATTGTCTAGACAGAACATCAATAATATTTTATACAGCAATGTAATTGTACAATAATATTGATTATCTAGAGGTTACTCTAGATAGTCTTTTAGTAAAGCGGAGTGAATTAAATTGACATATGTAAAATGCTTGTGAAATCTGTCTTGCTTATTCACATCCTTTTGCTCTTTACAAAATTTCTTGAACATGCAAGTTTTACGACTCATGCTTACAGTTGGATTTCCTGATAATAGCTTCGATAATACAGGCAAACTTTCGCGTCGGCGCAGTTAATCGTTCTTACTCTCTCGAATCATGATCGCTTTTCATGCGGAAAATTGCGCTCCCGCGACGAAACGAGAGGGCGTTAAAGCAAGGACAAAAGAAAATGAAAACAAAACAACTGGCAGATTGAATTCATTCGGAGACAATACTTAGGCGGTCGTAACCCGTTACGGACGGATCGTAGTAAACTGGGCATGAAATGCTTTGAGAGTGCGGAGAATTGGAATTATATTTTATAGCACGATTTGATATAGAGCTCATCAATCTACTGAAAATAAACATTGTTGTAATATATTTTATTAGATGGCACGTTTTAATATAAATAAAATCAAATGTAAAATAAATTATTTGCCTGAAATTATTTAAATTCTGCTTTTTACATCATAGATGTATTGCTCCTTTAGTGCAAAAGTGACACAACTCAAAAAAACGCGATTTTTATGTCATTATCATTAATTAAATAAACATTAACTATCATTCATCAGAAGTGAATTAATTTAATTTCATAAAAATCTTTCAAGTATGTACAACTTATAAAACGTAATTTTCTTTTAAGATTTTGAAACAAAAGTGACATTTAATATTAAAAATGTATTCTTTTTTCAGTAAAACAAAAATAAATAAAGATAATAAAAATATATATATATTTTTGTCGATTTATTTAATTAACCAATAATTTTCTGTCGTGTTGAAAAAGTTTTCTTTTTTTCTGGGAAATTTAATTGGCTGAGTTGTGCCACTTTCAGAGAAAACAATATTTATTGATGTCACAAACGTTGCGTTGTTCGAACATTTCGATACTGCGGCGCAAAGGCGCAAATCGCGCAAATGCACCGGGATAAAAACGACTGGGGAAGGAGGTAGGGATGAATGACACAAAGAGAGTTTTCGCTGAGCGGAACAAATATTACAAGACGCGCGAGTCGTCACGGCAAAAATTACAATGTAAAGGTACTTTTACGTAATGCAGAATAAATGTTTTCGTTGGAACGAAAGGTAAATCTTCGCGGGTGCATTCGGGCAATATCGCAGGAGACGAGCTTTTCTTATGGAAATATAATACATTCCACGTTGCTGGATACGACAATCGTTTGAACTACATTAATAGTACTAGTGGAACCGCTATGCATTGTGATGGGCACAACGGAGATACTTAAAATAGTTTTAACATACCAACAAACAGTTGATATAACGAAAAATTAATGATGCGGTTAACAGCAGATATTACGGATGATTATCGATGATTAGATAACGGAGACAGCCAATGAAAATTAATGGCATTTGACTCGCGATGCGTGTAATTAATGCGCGACAAGATAATATTTGTTTTGCTGTTAAAGCTCTTGAGTTGTGAATATGTTGTTAATGCATTACATAAACGGTCTCTCACCGAAGAGATTTGAGAATTAAAAATATCTCATGTTAATACCGCGGAATATTAAATCCATTCGAACATTACTTTTCTTCCTCATTGCATAATTGTGTAATAAGGAGGATACAAAGTACATCGTAAAGTTCCAACATTCGCTATTGCTTTTCTTCCTTCGTTCTTTGTTCCAACAGGAAAATGTATGCAAAAGAAGGTCTACATTAAGGAAAATAGATTCTAATGTCTGTAATTAAAGGGAAATTAGGACATCACGAAGAACGTGATTACATAGAATATGGAATATAAATTCTGACATGGAGAACAGGATTAATTTAGCTTCATAACGTAAAAATCGATAGTCAACTTTAAATTCTTCACTGTAACAGTTATACGTAGCTTATACAACTAACAAAAATAGAAATAAAATTGACAATTTTGAATGTTAAAACAGAAATAGAAAAATTATAAAGCTCAACATTGTCACATTTGATGAAACCTGTGGAAATCATTATTTAAATTCTGTCTGAAAAATATCAAAGTTCTGACATTTTTATTTACAGTTACTGCTCGAAATCCGACAAATGTATCTACCAATTTTGAATAACGTTATTAAAATAACATCTCGTTTTTATTTTCGTTGTTTCATTATCAAATTCGTGCATGCTTTGCCCTCATTTATGAAAATATAATTACACCGCAACATTGTAAAAAATATTAAAAATAAATATCCGTTTATTAAAAAAATTCTCTGACTGTTATCAAAAATATAAAATAGCAAATTATTATTTTTTTAAGTTTATTTCGAAAGAGCTTTACTCAAATAGAAATGTAATTAGAATTCTGATTACTTCAATATCTTACGTAAAATTTTAAATTATTAATAAAATTATGGAATATTTCAAAAAGTAACAGCTGAATAACAATTTTCACTTAAATCTAGGATAAAATGATTCCATTTCATTCTATATTCTTCGTGAAATTTGTAATTTTATATTCCCTTTCTACTTTTCTTGGAATTTATTTCAGATAAATGTTTTGATCAAGAAACGCTTCAGAATTGCAAGTATAATTAGATATATATCGCTATATTATACGTGTAAAAATATCCCGATACATCTTTCTCATACAAAACGATTTCTTATAGATTTTAAACTCTTCATGGATTTTATCGAGCATGATAGGATCTTTACAGAAAAATTCGTGTACGCTGCAACTTTTAGAAAATGATGGCACAGACGAATTTTATTGCTACCTCTTCTTGAATGGGCGAGACTCTTTAAGGAGCGTCTTTTTACTGTAACTATAATGAATACAGACATAAATTCGTGTTGAAACGGAAAGTATACCAAGCTTTCCGATTTAATACTTAACAGCCTCATAAAATGCATCGTGCTTTAAATTTGAACAATCTATGTTTATAACACAAATGTAGTCTGAAATTCGAGGATGTCGCTTTTTTGTAATATATAAAATGAGATATTGAGTTGTACCATTTTTAGTAAATAAAAGGTCTAAATGTAGTATAAACACACATATATAAAATTATATATATTATAGAATGTGTGTGTGTGTGTGTGTGTGTGTGTGTGTGTGTGTGTGTGTGTGTGTGTACATACATACATATGCATATACATAAATACATATATATATATATATATACACACACAGTGAGTGCAAAAAGTATTCATGCAAAGACATTTTTTTACAAAAAAAACTTTTTGTAAAAAATAAACGTTAATTATCAATTTTGTGCAATGAATACATTCTGTTCTAACCTAAATGAGCTTCGTATATATTCCTTATTTTAGAAGTTAAATTTTTCGATTGTACAAACATTTTTTGAACGTCTAAACAATACAATTTTTAACTTTCTTTTATTTTTAAGATGATATATTTTCTATAATTAGTGCACATTTTTTTGGTACATAATTTTAAGAAATATATAGTCTATATTATTTTTTATAAATAAATTGTTAATTACCCAGCAAAAAATGACCGTTGATTAGACATCGAATTCATGTCGAATTATCATATTCATATCGCTTTAATTATTCATTTCTCGCTAGATAATGTTTACTTTTTAAAAATAAGATTTTTTAAAAAAATATTTTCCTTGTATTTTTTTACAAATATTTTTTGCATTCGCTGTACATATATATATTCAATTACTATTTTTAAAATGTAAGAAAACGATTTTTAAGAAAAATTCTAAAAATTTGAACAAGTAAATCGATTACACCAAATAGATATTTTCAACAGTAAAAAAATAAACTTTAACAATGAAAAAATAAACTTTTGGTAACTCAGAATCAATGAGGACATAATAAACTATGAGGACATAATAAATATTGGATCATATGTTCATTAGATTGTCTCAAATATGTTTTTATATATTATTTGACAGAAGTTTCTTATTTATTTTATGCGTAATCCAAATTTGTAACAAAAAGTACATATTACATTTAAAAAATTTAACGTTCTCAATAGTCCATTTCCACTCAGAATTGGAAGTTGAATATATCATTCGATACATCATACCCGATTTAATATTTAAATTTTTGGATTTTCTCGCAGAAATCATTTTCTTTCATTTTAAAAAAAATTTATAATCTGGAACATATTTGTATATATGTATATATGTAATATAAAAAATATTTATTGTATAGAAAAAAACACAATAAAATAAACAGAATAAACAGAAGTTCCTATTATATATGGTACATAATCTTTGAATGCATTCGTGATTGGAACAACTTTATCTTGAATGATATCTTAATGATATCTTAAAAGGAGATTATTACTTAAGATATACGAGAATTTATTAATTATATGTACAATTAAACATGTATTCATTCCAATCGACAATTTATATTCCATAAAAAATAAATGAATGTACAAATAAAGGCATCATGTTTTGATAGCATTTCTTTTAACATGCAAAAAATAAAATTCCAATACACGTCCGCGATAGTGAAGCGAACACACGGACTCACTAATGCAGAATGGAAGCGTCGTGATTTTTTCGTGGATAAAAATTCGTGTTTAATGATAACCAATCTCGTCCACGCGACGAATCGTATGGTATGCGCATCGGGATTATCGTTTCACGAACCGTAATATACCGCTTCAAAAACACATCATTCGGAATACATACATCCGATGTGCGATTGTTGACAATCATCGTGACAAACGTGTATCATTAAACTGTCGTATTTTCTGCTTATTAATCTCATGTCCTCACGATTAATTCAGTTATCTATTCAGAAACGAGCATGCAATAATTTCCTGAAACTTCGAACTAATGAAATTTTGCAACTTTAAGTACTTTTGAATAATTAGGTTATATTTTAATGATAATCAGGATTAAAATTTTTTTTATATATCGAGGCACGAAAATAATCTTTAACATATAAACTCATTCAAAATAAAGAAATAATTTAGTATCACAAACATCACAATAAGTACCATGGAATAATAAAAAGCCATTCTCTACTTAATTCTGAATCAATCTACTTTATTTTTACGAAAATCTAATTATGCATTTATTTGATGATAATAAAAAATTTCTTGAAAATTTTGATGAAAAAATAAATTCTTTTTTACAAATCTTCCTGAGAAAAAAATATTTTATATATAATTATATAAAAATATATACATATAAACATTTTACATAATTATATATAAATGGACATATTTTATATATAATATAATTGTATATAATTATATATATTTAAATATAATTACATATAAACTTATATATAAAATTATATATAATTATATTAAATTATACATAAAATTATACATAATTATTTAGAATTATATAATTACATAATTATTTAGAATTATATAGAATATATAATTTTATATAATTATATGTAGAATATTTTTTCCCGGATTAATATATATTGATGGGCACTCTCAATTCAAATTATCTTATAAAACGATTACTTATTGTCAAACTTTTACTCGTATATATTATCCTTTTGCTTTAAAAATAATATAACAAAGAAAATATGATTTTTGAGTTATTATCATGAGTGAATTAGATTTATTAGGTAAAGATTATTTTATCAATCAAATTAAAAGTAAACTAATTTAATTCGTCAGTCAAATAATAAGTATTTATGTCATTTTTAAGATTTTCACACAAATAGTTCTTAAATCAAATTTTATATTATCTACAAGAATGAAATTTTGAATTTTGTCATTTTTAAATACAATAAAAAGAGAAATCTTGTATAAAAAATATGGAGAATTAAGACAGTGATGATCGCGAAATTTGAAAAAGAAATAATTTTATTTCAAAATTAGTTATTTTAGTTGCATAAGGTAAATTGTTGGTGAGTATTTCGAGTTGTGTCACTTTTAATAAATTATCAAAAATATTATAATTTTATATAGAATATAAAAAATCGTTACAATTCAAAGAAAAATGGTTTTTTTTTTAAGGATTGTGAAACAAAACGTATGTTCTATCGTATGTTCATGTTTCTAAGAGCATATTCATTTTGCCAAATATTATTTCAATAATTTTAAATTAAGATAGTTTTTTGCTTTTCTAAAGAAACTCGATATTTTTTGAATTATATTACTTTTGAAGTAAAAAAATTGATACAGACAGTGCCTTCTTATGATGCTTGCATGACAAGACTGAAGGATAAGTGTTTGTGGCAGTCACGGATTTCAAACTCAAATTTCATTGATATCTAGACACTACCTACTTCTGGAGAGCGTTCCCTTGTAAACGATCGCCGCCGCAGTAATGTGCGTATCGCCCGCAATATACAAGTATACAATGCAACATCGGCAACGGATATATATATGTATATATACGTTTCTGTGCGAATATATAATCATAAAGTGCGTACATAAGCACGGGGGAGTGCGCGTGTGAGCGAGTGTAATGTCACCGAGCAGTATCTCTGTTACGCCTGGATTGCCGTGGACTGTGGCCGCACTCACGCATCGCTTAACATAATCCCCCATTCGACCAGGACTACATAGATTACGGAATGATACCTCCGATGGGCGTTGTACAATTATATCAGCGCAGTATTGTATATTCCAGCGTCGCGATGCGCGTGAGTTTCGCGCCGTGTGAGCTTGCATTTCCGGAGAGGGATCGAGATAAAGAGGCAGTCAAGGTGTTTCGATCATATTCAAATCAATAATGAAATGATCTCAATGGAAAATCCAAGCATTCGTAATGAGAGAGAAAAGAGCTATTATTGAGATAAAAAGATCGACCTTCTAAAGAAATATGACCTTCTGATATTTTCGACCAGATCGATGGGCCATTTGACAATAAAAAAATGATCCCAGTCGATATCACTAAAAGTAATAATATCTATATGAGAAAAATGGTTTAATTATACTGACAAAACGTAAATGCTGAATGCCACTTTGATGAAATCAAGCAGAATTTCTAGTTATGATAGGACTCGATGCTTTATATCTTGAATGTTTGATAGATTTAACTATATAGATTTGATTAGTTGATGTATAAAACTTTTTATTTAAATTTAGTATAAGTTCCGTGAGAGCAATACGCGATACCGCCGCAAGATGGATGCGATGGAGATCAATATCTCGTAATACAAAATCACACGGAAAAGAATAAAAGGAGCGGCATTATGTAATTCTTTATCGTAATTAAGTTTTAATACAAAAGTAAATAAAAGATGTATTTTGAATTTTGATAGTGCAGTTCTCAGTTCTGTTTTTAATCCTGAAGGTTACCTTGTGCTAAAATTATGTATGTTAACATAAGCAACTGAAATATTACCAAAAACATCAAAACCTGTAGAATTGTGTGAATGTTAGTTAATTGTCGCAATAATTACAAATCGATTACAATACGATTATAAAAATCAATCAATAAGAAATTTTAGTATATTATAAAGGAATGCTGGATGAAATTGTTGAGAATTGCAGATCGATATAAATCTCTGAATTTACTGAACGGAAACAAAGATTTTTTACAGGATTAAAGTAGACATAAAGCTTGGAAAGTGCTGCAGTGGACTATATACTAAAATCGGAAAAAAAGTTAAAAACGTAAACTTTTTCAACTCGTAGAATTGTCACTTAACATAAATGTTTCCTTAATACAAAAGTTTTATAGCTCGTATCATATTACAAAACGACAACATTCAGCACTCAGCGTTTTACGTGCACAAACAATACTGAGTTTATGAAACTAAGATTGAAAAGAAAGATTTATATCGGTCTACAAATTATGTATATATGAATGCTGAACGAAGATCCAGAATGGTACTCACGAACAAAGCAGTAATTATGTCTAGTCGTAGGTGTTCAATTTTGCAAGAAATGGCGTTGCAAAATATTAGACAGGGACAAACGTATGCGTTTGAGTAAAACAGAACGATAATGTAAGAAATGAAATAAAGATGTCACTATTATTAACTTTTTTTACTTGGAATTTAAAAAATCTATATTATCGACATCGATCAAGTTCGGCCTGATAATGCCTACAAAAATTCTGATTCATTCATTTTCGAATTGATTATACTGAAATTGAATCCATCAGAGATATTCAATTAATATTAAATTTTTTTTCAGTATACGTTATAATTTCGTTTTCAAAAAATGTAACTATTATGTAATCTCAAATGTTGTATTACATTTATATTGTTGAGTGCGAAAATACTTATAACTTTAATGTTGTGTTACTTTTAGTTGATGTCGACTGTAATATTGCTACAGTAATTTCTTGAAGAAAGAAAGTGTGCCACTTACATTTATTAGCAGTAGAAAGCTTCTTTTTTTACTTTGCAAATTAAAAGTCAGGAACGCGGATTCAGTATTCTGTTAAAATACCGTAGAGTAAAAGATCGCGTTGCAATTTCGCGATTCACATTCCGTTTTTTCGTGAAGGCATTCTACCATATACGTCCAAAGTTTTTCAGTTTTAAACACGAGATTCCGATGCAAAATCTAGTCAAATAATATTCCTTTCATTAATATTACTCTTAAAGCTTAATGCACTCCACTTGAATATGAATGTAATTAGCTTCTATTCAGAAAATATAGTAATTTGTAACTGTTATGGAAATAATTATTGAAAAAAAGTGAAAAAATGTATTATATGTGTATTCAAAATTTAATTGAAGAACGTGTCAAATATAAAAATTTAATTTTATAAGTTACTTCTCTGGCGTAAAAATACTGAAGCTACTAATAATAATAACTAGAATAACAATTAGCGCAAAGTACCGGCAGAACGCTGAGGTTTTGATATGTACAATGGCGCGTGTAAAGGGTAATGAATGAGAGGAGTGGATGGCAATTAACTGCTGCGCGCGGAGACTTCCGGCCAAAGAGAAATGCTGCTGCGCTTCACACGTTCATTTCTTTATACACGAAGTAATTCAATTTTGCACCCGTATATTAATTCAATTCCGACCTATTGTTCCTATGATATAAATCGTACGCTTCGAGTGCGCATAATTGTACAAAACGATTCTTTTGTAGAGCAATAATCGAGAGATCGTTTGTTAACGAGTATACGCAATTACGGCAGCCAAATGAAACTCATAATTTTCAAGTAATCAAAAAGAATCCTCCATAAATCGCGACTTGTAATTCCAATCTCTTCAGGTCTGTTACACGCGAGAGTTATCTTACACTATAATTTTAATCGGAGTCAGTTCAACACACAGCATCTGTATCAAGTGACAGCAATGGAAATCGTTACGGAGTTGTGGATATTAATATTAGGAATGAAAGAATTTTTCAGAATTTAATTGACGAATAATAATATCCCAACGCACGTGATAATTAAAAATTGCCAATAGTGTTTTAATGGCAAAATATACACACATACACACACACACACACACACATACACACACACACACACACACACACACACACACACACACACACACACACACACACACACACACACACACACACACACACACA
>Ga0157364_1001135_pt1 | contig 21712 bp, 22 predicted proteins | sample AttsexASBM2_FD_111476 | JGI IMG/M metagenome (GOLD analysis project Ga0157364, IMG submission 111476) | Fungus gardens microbial communities from leaf cutter ant in Ribeirão Preto, State of São Paulo, Brazil - Atta sexdens ASBM2 | ecosystem: Host-associated > Fungi > Mycelium > Unclassified ...
CTGTGGAAAATGACTTTCCAAGCATCGGATGGGAAAGGCAATCAATTCCTGGATTTATTAGACGACGACCTCAATGTTGTCGAACCATCTTATTCCAAAGGTGGTCCTTGGCTTCAAGCCTTCGGTCATTCCAATTCTCTTTGTGCTCATGCTGTCAGAGCCATCACCAACCACGCTCCCACTGGAGAATACAGATTACAATTTTTCCCTAACATGGACTTCGAGTGTCCATGTAACAATTATCCTATTGAAACAAGAAGATATATTCTACACGAGTGTCGAAGATTTAACGGGTACTGGAATCCTAGAAGAGACATGTTAAGCTATTTTGTAATGTTCTTAACTGCCAATCCGAATGCCTTTGCATTCACAAACAATTAATTTCTATTTTTTAGTTTCTTTTCTTGTCGATTAGTTCTTTTTTTCCTTTTTCCTTTTCCTTTTCTTTCTCTTTTTCTTTTAGTTTCATGTTAGTATGCATCTACTGTATGTAGTTACAAAAGTAGCTACCATGGTCTGCCTTCGTGCACCATGTAATAAATTGTTGAATTAAAAAAAAATTATATAAAACTAAAGATATAATATATAAAAATACTCATTTACAAAGTAAATAGTTATTTATTATTTCTTTTTCTTTTATATTACTATTTTATATAGTAACATTTAAAATTTACTTTAACAATCTTTTTTATTATGAAATATATAACTTCTTTACTAGCTTTTGAAATAATAGACATTGATAATTATAATAATATTAAAGAAAGAACTATATTCTCTAACAAAGTAAACTCAAAGACTGTTTTAATGTTTTTAAGTATTTTATCCAAACTATATTATGATAAAAACAATAGAGGAGAAAGAAATTAAGTTAGTAAGATTACTGATTATAAAAACAAGATGAAACAACAATATATCACAGAAAATACTTTAGTCTTAAATACTACACTCAATCAACATATTAATGATAATGTCATCAATATTCAGTTATTATATAATCTTAACAGACTTACTGAATCTAACTTATAAAACAGTAATTTTCTATCTATCTTTCTTCATAGCTTACTTGAACATTTAGTATTAGATTTCAAAAATATCAAGAAGTTACTTAATTGCTTAGCCAAATATATTGGTAACAAAAAGATCAATATTAGCAAAGCTAACAATGTGGATAATTTTAGAAGCATGGAAACTTATTTCAGCTATCTATACATCAGAATGAGACTTTCTTTATGTAGATAAAAATAAGAATTTGTTTAGATAAAAGGTTTCAATTATATGTATTCCAAAAACTGTTCCCATCAGGAATGGTAAGAAAAAAGAGAAGAACACTTTTAAACTAGTAAGCATTGAAAGATTATCCCCTTCTATTCCTGCCAAATCTCTTAAAGAAATCAAAGCTATTTCTAAATATTTCAAAACTTCAAATACACATTAAAACAAGAGAAATCCGGGAAAATTATATGCTTAGGCATCTAAAATAACTAGTAACACTGAGGAGGTTCTTAAGATCAAAGATATCTTTCTATCTCTCTAGGTAAAGAAAATTGAAAATATACAAAAAATTATCAATGGTGGTGGTAAGTCCAAACCACATATTAACATGACAACCAAGAGTCCTTTGAGAAAGCAAGTTATTGTTCTGATGAATAGTAAAAACATCAAGTTCATAAGTAAGAGTAGTAGCTATGTTTCAAACCTAAACAGAGTTCTTAAGAATATCAAGTTGAAAACTATGGTCAATTTCATTTGATCAGATTCCATAAACATCACAATTGTTACTAGCAAAGTTGCTTCAGCATCAGATCTCTAAACTATTGAGAACTATGTTAAAACAGCTAATCACATCAATTTAACTAGAGTAGAAGTTTTCTGTCTTTCTTAATCCAAGTCTTATTTAAAAATTATAAAACTCCCATACTACCAAGTAAATTTGTTACCTATTACATCAAGTTTTGTTGAAGACATTATCAAACAAAACTATATCTTCAACAATATTACTATGACCTCAAGACCTTGTATTATTAAGGTTTCACCAAAGTCAGATATAGCTATTATATGGTTGGATATCTGTGATGTTCAAAGTAGAAGTAAAGTGAAAGATCTTATTAATAGATGTTTCAATATAAGAGAGTATATAGCCACCATCAGAAGTGTGAATATGAACCCTGGTATGCCCCAGTGTAAGAATTGCTGGAAATAGAGGCATATTATATTTTTATATAGAATCCAAGAGGTGAAATACATCAAATACAATAGTTCCTACAAATTGGAAAACCATTGACAATTCACATGATGTTGCAAAGTGGATAAGAAGACAAATCTTCCACAACTAGAAACAAAGAAAGGCAAACTATGTCCACATTTGTTCAAATATGCAAACTGCTAAGATGATCATTAAGTCAACTCAAATCAATGGCTATTCTGGAGACATTGCTTTAATTGTAAATAACACAACAAGAAACAACAAGAACTTTGTGAAAACAGAAAGACCTTGATTTACTTAGCTATGAGCAGCAACCAAGCATAATTTTAAAAGATCTTCATATCTTTTCATAAAACATTCATAAGAACAACTTCATTATTAACACTATCCTTAAAACACAATTCTCATTTGATATCATCTTTATCTAAGAGCTATTTTGGTCTCACATATGGACAATTCCAAGTTTTAATAGCAAAGAAGAAGAACTTGTAGGTGTTTCCAACTATTCTAACTAGTTTGTCTTTTCCAGAAATCTAACTCATGTAGATAACTCTCTTAGAGTTATCACATATATCAATATCTGACTTTTATCACTTCATTTCACCTTTTGCAAGGATATTTTCAATCATAGAGATATTTCTCTTGTGTTATTTGTCAACAATAACTTTGTTTTCTACTTGATAGATGTTTATTCAGACTCATCTCAATTGGCCTTAAAGTATCTCAAGGATTCTGAAGTTGTTTTCTAAAACTTGTTGGTTATGACAGATGACTTTAACATTCAAGATAGTTTATGGGATCCTGGTTATTCATTTCATTCTTCTCATAGTGATTTATTATTTAATATTGCAGACTCTTTTAATTTAGGTCTATCTAAACCTATTAACTGAGTCCTTACTAGGTATTCAGACAACAACCAAGAATTATATTTAGTACTCGACCTAATGTTTCTTTAATTTAGCTCAGAAGAACTCAACAATCACTATATCTTGCTGGAGTGGCATCTTATATCAGACCACACTCTTCTCACCATTACCATCCCTATATTCAATGAACATATTCAAACTAAAAAACAAACAATTGTCAAAAACAACAATGAAGAAAAAGCTTTTATTAAGAAACTATGGAACGAGTGAAAGTAAGAATAATGTTTTTAAGTAAATCAATATTTGATAAATTACTAGTGTCAATTGAACTGATGGCTTTAATAAGAAAGAATATAGAAAGAGTATTTGAAAGTCATCAATATCATTAACTACTCCAAAAGCTGAAATGATTGCAGCCAATATCTTGAAAAATATAGGTTGACCAAAAACATTGATAACTGAAAGCAGTTCAAGAGAACAGTTAAGAATACTAAACAATCCTTCTTCAACCTAAAAATCCAAGAAATCTCCAATAAAGAAAGAGAATCTTGGGAACTCATGAACTGAATTAATAAGCAAAAGCTATCCACTATCAAAGCTATCAAGTATAACAATAGACCTTGTATAAAAATCAACGAACTATGAAACACTTTTCATTCATCATTCAACAGGGCTCAAGACCACCAAGTTAACTTTGAAGTATTGAACAAGATCTCTAACAAACACTCTTCAGAATGGATTCTGTTCTCCAAAGGAGAATTCATTAGCTCTATTGCCAAATGCAACAATTCGTCAACTCTAAGTCCTAACAAACTATTCTAGAGGTATTTTAAGTGTGTCAAAAACAATTCATGTCTAGAAAAAATTATTGATATTACTGATGCATGTTTTGAGTTAGGTTATTGACCATCTCATTTTAAAATTTCCACATCCACTATTATTTCTAAATCCAACAAGAAGTTATACAACTCTTCCAAATCATTCAGACCTATTATACTTCTCAATACTTTAAGAAAGCTTATCGAAAAAGTTATAGATGACAGACTCTAGTTCTATTTAATCTTGAATAACTTTATTCATTAGAGTCAATTAGAAGGTTTGAAATAAAGATCAATATCTGATGTAGATGTTGCTCTTATATATTTCATTTATTTGAAATAGGTCAAACAAAATATAATGAGTATTCTTGCATTCAATATTGCTTAGTTTTTTTCATCTCTCAACTATCAGCTTTTTCCATTAATCCTTAGAAGGGCTGAATTTGATATCAAAGTAGTATGTTTCTTTTCTAATTATTTAGTAAGGAAAAATACTTGATATTTTTGGAACAGCTTTTCATTCCCATTTTTCAATGTTGACATGGGTGTTGAACAAGAATCTGCTCTCTCTTCTATTTTATCTGCTTTATACTTAGCTCCCATTCTTTACATTCTTGAAAAACATTTAAAATTCCTATTTCTATTCTATCTTTTGTTAATAATGGACTTTTTATAGCACAGAGTAAATCTCTAACAATTTTGAATAATTTTCTCTTTTGTAGTTATAGAGTTATTGCTTTTCTTCTAAAGAAATTTGGTTTCATTCTTGAACATAACAAAACAGAAATGTTTCATTTTTTAGGTCCACTGGCATGTTCAACTCTCTTTCACTCAACCTCTTAGCTTTGAAAGGTCCTATTTTTCATTTTAAGAACACATAGAAATATTTGGAATTCTACTTCAATAGAAAACTATTGTTTCATCACCATATTGATTACTATGCAAACAAGGCAATTTTAACTGTCAAGTATATGAAAATCCTTGGAAATTTGACTCACAGTCTAATATCTCATTAAAAGCAGCTTCTTTACAGAAGTTGCATTCTCCCCATCACCCTCTATAGCTTCCAACTTTAGCACTACAACAAGGTACTTTTGTCATATCCTCTCAAAATACTTAATAAGATGTAGAGAAAAGCCATAATTTGGATTCTAGGAGCTTTCTGAATATCTCCATCCTTTGATATCAAAGCAATAGCAGGTCTAATCCTTATCTATATATACCTTTACAAATTTAGTGGTAGAGCCCAACTGAGGGCTCACATGCTCCCAAACAACTATATTCTGAGGTCGTTACTTGAAGCAAGAACCTCTCTCAATAGTGATCTCTATCATTCATTTCTAAATTTTCTCTTTTCATGTCAAAGAGTGAAGATCAGAAATACTGTTGTCAATATAAACAATAGATTTAATGAAGTCTTTTCAGCATTTAATTCTTTGAATAGAGAATTCTCTCTAGGTTTGAGAATTATCAATAGTTTTACTAATCACTTTTCTTTTCACTCTTTTAAAAAAAGTAGTGGAGAATTTCTCAAATCATATTTACTTTTACTAAATGATTTAATGATTTCTTCTTTACTAAACTTCTTCTATGCTCTCATAGTTACTGACACCAGTATTAAGAACAATATTGCCACGTCTATCACTTATATCTATATTTGTAATAAAGACGTTATAAAGACAATATACTATGTTGTGAATGTCTTATTCATAGAAGCCTATCAGATATGACATCAATCAAGCTACTAATCTTTCTATAAAGTTGTAGATATGGAAATTAAATACCTTCATTCTTAACTACTATTCTCTTGTAAATCATTTTAGAAATTCAGTAAGAAAAATAAATGTGATAATATCCTATTTAGCTGAAAAATGATATTTCAAGCTTTAAACCTGAAAGAACAGCAGTTTCTCAATCTTTGCAATGAAAAGAACAACATACTCAAGCTTTTATATTCAAAAGGTAGTTTATAGCTCAAATTCTTTAGGCATTCAAATTTATTATGTACAATTGACAAGTACAGACTAAGATTCTTTCCTAGTGAGGATTTTAGTTGCTTATGTGAATTTTATTCCATTGAAACCAGATATCATATTTTTTATAAGTGTAAAAGATTTAATGCATATTGAAATCTAAGGAAAAATTCAATAAGTTATTTTATCTTTTTTTTAAAGTTTAATAGTAGAGCTTTTTCATTTGAATCAGCCATTACTTAATCAAGTTAGCTTTAATAGCTTTCCAATTCTACTCTTTTTTTTTAAGTTTTTTCTTTTTTTTATTTCTTTTTTTTTCTCTTTCATAAATTGTTAATTTTTTAAAAAAGTGAATAGTTATTTTTACTTATAATTATAATTACTAAAAATATTTCAAGATTAATTTATAATTTTATAAATTATAACTTAATAATTCAAAGTTTTTAACTTTGAAAATGAAAAAAACTCTAAATTAAATAGTTTTAGTAAAAAATATTAAGTTTTATATTATATAATATTATTTTAACTTTAATATTTTATAATTTTAAATATTATATATTATTTTTACTAAACTTTAATAATAGTTAACAAATTAGTTTAAAAAAAGTCTAATATTAACTTATTATTTTATTATTATATAGTTAAAGTTCTAAAACTTGTTTAAGTAATTTTTTATTATATAAATTTTTTGATAATAAAAAAAACAAATATAAAAAAACTTTTTATATTTATTATAATTTTAGTTCAAAAGTTAAATAAAAAAACTTAATAAAATTCTTAATATAATATATTTGTATAATTATAACTTAATATATAATATTATACTAACTTTAATTCTAAGTTTAAAAATAAATAACTAAAGTTTACTTTATAAATATTAAGAATATTAATTGTAAAATATAAAAATAATTTTTTTATTAAAGTTATTTAATAAAATTATTATAACTTAAATCTTAAAGTTAAAATAAAAATTTAAGTATATTATTTTATATATTATAACTAATATACTTTTTATTTAAAAACAAATTATTATTTTTAAAATTAGTTTTTTTTAAAAATTCTTAAAGAAAAGATAATATTAAAATTAAAAACAATTTTTTTATATTTCTTTATTATTTTAAAACTAATAATATTTTAGAAAATACTTTTTTTAAGTATTTTACAAAAGTTTTTTGTTATAATCAAATTAAGTTTAGTTGTTTTTTTATATATTTAACAGTTTAAAATTAAAAAAACTTTAATATTCTTTTAAATTAATAATATTTAAATTAAATAAATAAAAAAGACTATATTTTATATAAACTATAAACTTTATAATAAATCATCACTTCTTTCTCTTTTATCTCTATCTTAAATAATAGCACCTATAAGAGAATCAGTGAATATAACACACACTTCTACTGATATAGCTAACATTTCTGACAATCTGACTCCAAATTCTGACATCAATATGGTTTTTGATCCAGATGACAACATTTACAATATTGGTGAAGACTTCAAGGAAAAAAGAGGCTGCTTCTTATCATTCAACATATATAAACCAAGATTTCCTTCCATCTCTTTGAGTGAATGCTCTGAAGACTACCACATACATGTCAAAAGAATGAGTGACAGGATGAACAAAGACGAACCTGTCAACTCTGTTAGCAGCATTAAGGTAGAGTATACATCCTAGAAGGAATAGAAGTATCAAGTCAGTAAGATGACTGGCAATACCAACAACACGTTACAATAATATGTTTCAAACGAGGTCCTAGCCTTAAGCACAACATCCAGCAACAACATGTTTGATATCCAATTGAGCTATGATATTGACCAAGCTTTAGACCCTAAAGAATGGAACAGTGATTTCCATGCTACCTCATTACATGGAGCCATAGAACACTTGGTGTCTGATGTCAAGAACATCAAGGATTCTCTTTGTAGAATGGGAAAATATATTCGAGGTAAATCAATTGATAGTAATCCTAATAATATCAAGGACCTTGAGGGTGTAAGTAAGGCAGTATGGGAGTTCCTTTCTTCCATCGATAATTCACACTGAGACAGACTCTATGTAGACAAAGCTAATACTATCTTTAGAAACAAGGTAAAATCCAAATTCACTCCACAAACAACAATAAGGGTAAGGAAATAGTAAAACCTACTCTCATTTCCTCATTTCCTCCTCCGATTCCTACTAAATCGCAGAAAGAAGTCAATGAGTTATCAAAATACTTCAAGAAAAACACTAACTTTCAACAAAAGAAGTCATATGCAACTTCTTCACTCAAACAACCAAGCCCAGTTGCTCTAAAGAACATTGCCAGAGAAACGTTTAAGATTAAGAAAGCATTCCCTAATCTCCCCAACAAGAAGATTGAGGAAATGCAGAAGGTCATCAACAGTTCAATGGACAAAGTCAAACCAAAGATCAACATGACCACCAAAGGTTTCTCCAGAAAGCAAGTAATTGTTCCAATGAATAATGATATTGCAAAGGAATTCATCAAGAACTCAAGTTCGCACATAGCCAATATTAATTGTGCCCTCAAGACAATCAAATCCAACACAATAGCCGACTTCATTCATGTTGATAGCAAAGGAATAATAATTACCACTAACAACGTCTCCTCAGGATCTGATCTGTAAGAGATTGAAAAATATGTTAAAAATTCACTATCTTCTGACATTGAAAATATTTCTTCACCCAGATTACCACAATTGAAGTCATACCTCAAGATTATAGGTATTCCATACATCAGCAAAAAGATAAACAATTGAATTTCATTGGACGATATCAAAAATGTTCTGAAGAACAACCACTTGTTCAATGACATTGTCCTCACCTCTAAACTATGTATCATCAAGGTATCCCCCAAATCTGACATGGCCATCATATGGATTGACATTTGGGACATGCAAAACAGAACTAACACTAAGAAAGTCATTAACTGAAGGTTCAACATCGGTAGTTTCATTACAACAGTTCAGGTGCAAATATGAACCCAGGCGTACTGCAATGCAAGAATTGCTGGAAGTGGGATCATATGGTAGGAGTCTGTCATATACAGGAATCTAAGTGTGTGAGATGTAATGGCCCTCACCTTACTGAACACTATTGTCACTTTGCATGGTGTTGTAAAGCTAACAAAAAAACTAACCCACCTAGATTAGAAACAAAGAAGGGTGAACCCTGTCCTCACACATTCAAATGCCTCAACTGCAAAGACAAACACCAAGCTGACTCATATGACTGTCTCTTTTGGAAACATTATTTCAATAAGGAATGACACTCAAAGGAATACATGAAAATTCAGGACAACCGAAAGAACTTAACTTGTTCAGTTGTGAACAGCTTTACAATATGATTTTGAAAGACTCAAAGATATTCTCTCAAAATGTATAAAAGAACAACTTTCTTATCAATACCATTCTTGAAGTCAACCAAAATTTTGACATCATATTCATCCAAGAACCATTGTAGATAACAATCAGATCTATTCCTAGCTCAGCAAATTGTGAAGGCACTCTCTTAGTAGCCATTCCAAATCATCCCAATTGGCTTATCTTTGCTAGAGAACTGTGCTCAGCAAATGACTCCCTAAGAGTCATTATTTATGTTAATGTCAGACTTTCTTCTTTTTGATTTTCTTTTTGCAAAGACATTATTAACTATAAAGACATTTTACTTGCATCTTTTGGATCATAAATGTTTATTCTGATTCTTCTCACTCCACCTTAAAGTATCTCAAGGATACTGAGGTGAATATTCCAAATCTGCTAATTATGACTGGTGACTTTAATATTAGAAACAGTATCTGAGACTCTTCGTTCCCTCATCATTCAACTATTAGTGACAATCTTATGATTATTGCAGACTCATTTAACTTAGACTTGTCAATCCCGACTAATCAAATTCCTACTAGATATTCAGATATGGTCAGCGAAGTAAACTCTGTCATCAACTTAATGTTCCTATGAAGTAGATCTAATAAGCTCAATAATTACTCCATCTATCCTGAATGGCGACTTTCCTCTGACCACACTCCTATCACGGTGTCCATCCCTATTGCAGAAGAAAACATTGTTACATCAAAATTCTCCATTGCGAAAAATAGTGAAGAGAAAGAAAACTTTATCAAAGATGTTTCATATGTTATCAAGAACATCGACGTCTCTGATCTATCAGACAGCAATAAACTTGAAAGACACTACCAACTCTCTCGCATCAAGTCTCAAAAATGCATGGAGAATGAATTCAAAACAAGTCAATATCATGAGGTACTCTAAGAGCTGGTGGAACAAAGAATGTAGCCTAGCATTGAGCAACTATAGGTTGACAAGAAGTCTCAATAATTGAAAACTATTCAAGAGCAAGGTCAAATCATCCAAATGATCCTTCTTTGATTCCAAAATTCAAGAAATTGCTAACAAGAAACAAGGTCCTTGGGAACTCATAAACTGGGTCAACAAAAGAAAATTACCTGCTATTGAAGCCATCAAACATAACAGTCAACAGTATCACAACATTGACGACCTGTGGAACGCACTTCATTCCACTTTCAACACAGTTCTCCATTGTCAAGTAGACATTGATATTCTTGATGAAATCATTGATAAACCGACTTCCCTTTGGCCCCCATTTTCAAAGGAAGAATTCAAGATCGCCATAGCAAACTGCAACAACACTTTAACCTCTGGTCCGGATAAGTTGTTGTGGAGTCATCTTAAGATCATCCTCAAAGATGACGAATGCTTAAATAGCATTATCTGCATAGCTAACACCTGTATTGAGTTAGGATATTGGCTTTCACATTTCAAAAAATCTACAACAGTTGTCATTTCCAAACTGAACAAGAAATTGTATGACACTTTCAAATCTTTTAAACCTATCATCCTACTCAATACAATGAACAAGCTAATCAAAAAATTAATCAGAGAGAGACTTCAATTCATCATAGCAGCCAACAACTTCATCTACCCTAGTCAACTGGGTGGATTAAAGTTCAAATCTATGACAGATACAGATATAGCCCTCACACACATTATTTGAATGGGTTGGGTCAAGAAATTGACAACAAGTACCCTCGCTTTTGATATCATGCAGTTTTTCCTGTCGCTCAACCACTGTCTTCTCACTCTCATTATAAAGAAAGTGGGATTCAACAATCATATTATTTCATTCTTTTCCAATTATCTCATGGATAGAAAAACTAATTATTTTTGGAACAACTTCACTTCTTCCATATTTAATGTCAATGTAGGAGTGGGCTAGGGCTCTATGCTCTCTCCTATCTTATCAGCCCTTTACCTTTCTCCATTCATCTCCATTCTAGAAAATCGCCTAAAAAATCTAAAAATTCCGATTTCCATCATTTTTTTATCAACAATGATCTCTTTATCTCACAGAACAAGTCTATTAACATCTTGATTAGTCACCTTTTCTGTAGCTACAATGTACTGACCAAGTTGCTTGGAAAGTTCAGTCTTATAGTAGAACACTCTAAAACTGAAATTTTTTCTTTTAATAGATCCCCAGGAGTCTTCAACCCTCCTCCTCTTAACCTTACTCTGCTGGAAGGATCCATCTTATGGCCCAATAATTCGTAGAAATACTTAGGATTTATATTCAACAGAAAATTGACATTCTACCAACACATCAATTTTTATGCAAACAAATTGATTTTTACTGTCAAATGCATGAAACTTCTTGGCAACTCAAACTGTAACATCAACCCTCTTCAGAAACGTCTCCTGTATAGGACGTGCATTCTTCTCATTACATTATATGGATTTTAGCTTTGGTTCTACAATCACACTCCCATGATGTATCACCTGAAAGCTCTAGGAAAGATGTAGAAAAGAGTGGCAATATGGATCCTAGGGGCTTTCAAAACATTCCCTTCATACAGCATCGAAGCCATTGCTGGACTTGTTCCCATTAAACTGCATCTTCAAAAACTTAGTGGCAGATCACAACTACAAGTGCACAAACTACTGACTAACCACCTCATACACTCTCTCATCGATTCTCAAAGTAGTGTATCTACATCTCAATTCTCTCACCAATTGATAGCACTCTCTTATCAAAAGTCATTTAGTCAACATAGCTAATAGATTCAACAAAAGTTTCCTGTCTTTTATTCCACTTTATTCAGAATTTTCTTCTGGACTTAGAATAATTGATAATTTCTCAGATCGTATTTCATTCAACATTCACAACAAAGGATGTGGACTTCATGTGCTATGCCTCCTAATTAGGTTGGGGGAATAGTGTTCTGTGCCATCGCTATTATCAGGGGCTCTCCAGTCGGATCCAGGATCCCATTTTGACCTGGGAGCAAGGAAAACCCACCTTGTTCCAGGACATGTACGCCTTAGCGATGACTATTGATCACTGCTACTGGGAAAGAGACTGTGAACACCACCATGCAAGACAGGTAGAGAAAGAGGCCCTCGAGTCTCACTCCCGGAAGCAAGGAAAAGCTCCCACCTCCAGTTCTGGCACGGCCTCCCAGAGCAAGGCAAATCCGTCTCTGGTGGCCTCGTCCACCAAGAACCCTTCCTCCAAGCCACCTCCGTCCCCTGCTCCCAAAAAGCAACCCAATACTCTGCGGGTGAACCTCTCTTCCAAGCTGGCCAGCAATGGCAAGTTGACCAGCGACAAGTGCAAGCTCACCAACTTGATGAGCTGGCTTTAGAGTCCTCTTCATCCCCTTCCACCACCATCATAACATCAGATGCTGGCATCAAAAATAATGTTGCTACATCTATTTCATACACGCACACCTACAATAAACCTATCATTAAGATGATCCACCATGTGGTTCATGTTACAAGCACTGAAGCAGAATTGTTTGTTATCAGGTGCAGTATCAACCAAGCCTTAAATCTTGATAACATGTCAAAAGTTATTGTCACCACCGACTCTATTCATGTAGCAAGAAAAATCTTCAAACCGTCCATCCATCCCTACTAAGTCTAATCAGCAGCCATCCTCTCTAATCTTCACAAATTCTTCATGCATCACGAGAACAATTCCATCGAATTTTGGGAATGCTCAAGCCATCTCAAATGACATCTTCACAATAAGGTCGATAAAGAAACAAAAATCTTCAACCCAATTCCACTTTTTCCATGCAAAATATCTTGGGACTTTAGCAAGAAAAGCAAAAGTAATACCATCCTCAAAGTTTAGAAAATGATGTTCCAAGCTTTAAATCTCAAAGGGAATCAATTTTTGGACCTACTTAATGGCAATAACAACATTATAGAGCCGTCTTATGTCAAAGGAGGTTCATAGCTCAAAATGTTTGGCCATTCAATCTCTCTATCTACATGTGCTACAAGAGCAATCACAAATCATGCTCTGATAGGCAAATACAGACTTAGGTTCTTTCCTAGGAAGGAATTTAAATGTCTGTGTGGCGTATATCCCATCAAATCAAGATACCATATTCTTTATGAGTGTGGTAGATTTAATGGTTATTGGAATCCGAGAAGGGACACTCTAAGTCATTTTGTCATATTCTTAGTAACTAATCTAAGTGCATTTGCTTTTTCTGACATTTTAATGTAAATTTTTATATTTTCTTGGTCCTTTTTCTTCTTTTCTTTTTTCCTTTTTATTTTCTTTTTTTTTCTCTGTTTTTATTCCATATATGTCTGTTCCTTTTGTAAGTAGTTACGAAGTAGCTACTATAATCTGCCCACATATTTTATTTTTACAAATATTTTAAACTTACAGTAGTATATTATATTTTTTTATTATAATATAAAAATAACTAGTTATACTAGATATTAAAAAAAATTTAAACTAATATTACAAAGCTATTAATAACTTTAAATATTTAAGTATATTAGCTAATATATTAACACTTATGATTTATATTTGTAAATTAAGCTACTTTATTATTTGTTACTTAAAAAATTATACTTATTACTTATACTAAATATAAAATATAAAATTATCAGTATTAAATTTGTAATAAAACTTTTTAAGTTAACAGAGCTTAATATAATAATAATTTTTCACTTATATTACAGTTACTATAAAAAATGTTTTTTTTATTTCAATAATTTAATACATGAAGTATATAAGTAAGTTATAGTAACTCAGCAGCACTTCTCTCTTCTATACCACCATCTTGTATTTAACATGGACGACTTTAGAGGCAGGTCCAATACTGTTAGCAGAAACTCCTCCAGAGAGTTCTCAGCGAGTTTTAGGACTTCTTCTATAGCATATTCAAAGCAAATGGAAATCCAAAGCAATGGCCCAGACTGGGCCAATCAAACTGACATTGAATTATTCAAAGTTCCATTCTCCTCTCAAGTAAGAGGAGAGAGTAACAATCAGATTCTAACAAACAAAGCTCCCCATAGTCCTACTATATGTATGAATCTTGTCAACAACATATTCTCCAATCCTGATCATTCCAATCTAATCCTATTCTTTCTAAGTTATGTTGTGGCAACCACTAGACTAATGTCCAATAGAAGCACAATCAATAAATCTCACAGAAGAGATATCTAGTGGGGAACACGAGTTGTGTAATTCACAAGAGAACTCGACAGGGAACTACAACAGTATTCTACCGACTTTTTATACAAGTGTCCTTGGTCTGTGCTATAACTTCTCTACACCTACCCTAATATCCATATCCTGTCCTCATGTTCATTACTCATCTACCATGCATCTATCTCAAGACCAGCATGCTATATACATGTGCCCTGATGTCATACCCTAAACCCTACTCTTAATCTCCATTGTCCATGCGTGTACCATATGTACACCATGAAGAATTATGCTGTTAACATGTTCCTTGATGTCACTCTATCTTTAGACTCTTCCCGATCCTTCTAGACTACTCTAGACCACTCTAAACCTTATGACATAATATCATGTGCCTTCTCTCTCTCATCGTAGACTAATAATATAACTACTATCTATATCTTATCTTACTAAAGTCTGTCCACACTTTCTCATCTTATAACAAGTTACACTAAACTTCAACCTGCAGACCTTAACTCATGGGAAGGCTAAACTCAGCCAATATCCATTTTTGGTAGGATCAGCACTCAAGACATTGATGTCAATAACATCAAAACATCTTTGATGTATATCTCAGAATTCATTGTGAACCATCACATCAAGAATAACAAGGAAACTGATATACCTTGTTTAGAAGGTTTTGGTAAAATTGCTTTTGAACTGGTTAAATCCATCTACAAAAGAGGATGGGATAACTTGCTTATAGGAAATAGTTCTGAGTTGTTCTGAGATAAAATCAAGGAAGAATTCACAACAAGAGTTCCAAATACCCCAACAAACAGGAGATTTAATAGATCTTCTCCTACTAAGCCAGTGGAATTCACTAACATTCCTCTGCCACTAAACCTGACTAAACTGCCCAAAGAAGGAGATACAAAACCAAAGTCAAATAGTAAACCCATTAATGACAAACCCAATAACATCTCTCCCAAACTGGCTTGCACCTACACTTAAGCTTCATTAGTAAATATTCATGATATTCTTAAGCTCAAAGAAAATTTTCCCAAACTATCCAATAAAAAAATCAAGGAAATCCATAAAACTGTCCACAACTCCAACACCCCTAAACCATAGTTAAACATGACCACTAAAGGACCTTTGCAAAAGCAAATTATTATTCCTATGTGCAGTGAAAATAATAAGACATTCATGACTTTGTTAAACGATCATGTTGTTAACGTAAACTAGACTCTCAAAAACATCAAATCCAATATTATCATTGATTTCATTTATCTGGACCACAAAGGATGTTATAACTCAAAACCCTTAGAGTTGGATTATGAGGTAACCTTATATTGGGTAACACAAGAGAACTCAATAAAGAGCTTTTTATAAAATAGTCTACCTTATATACTCCTACAGATGGTCCATGCTAGCTACTGTGCACCCTACCCTAAATGACCATGTGTAAAGCATGAGGCCAATATATGGTGTCCATGTTGTATGACATCATTTTGTTCCAGAACCTTCTATTTCCTTCTCTTTAAGTTCCGTGATCAATATTGTGATCACACCATCAGATGTGACTGATGTGACAGTGTGACCAATCACTTCTAACCCTAACCCCAGAGTTCTAAAAATTGAAAAATGAAAAATAACTTAAAAGGGAAATAAAATAAGAAAGAAAATGAAGAAAAAACTAAGTCCATATTCTTTGATCTTGACATTATCCCCCCTTCAAGATTTCTCCTCCAGAGAAATGTTCTGTTCTCCAGTCCCTTTCATTCATTTTCTCCTTTTCTTCTTCTTTCCTTTCTTCTATCCTCTTCAAATATTTGTTTTCGTCGATCTGCCTGTCTTTTTTCCATCTCTTCCAATTTTGTTCTAACTTCTCCAAATACTCTTCCTCAAACTTCTTGTCATCCCATCCATATAGCAATTTTGCCATATACTTCTCCAGCAATTCCATTCTCCTATATTCCTTCCTTTCTGCTTTCCTTTCTTCTACTTGTTGTCTTACTTTTGCCCCCAATCTTCCTTCAAAGTCATCCACCAATTCCTTCACATTTCTCAAATCTTCCTCCTTTTCCTATATATCACTCTCCACTGTAAACTCTTTCCATTGTATCAAGTACTTCTCTACTCCTCTTATTTTTCTTTTATTTAAAATTTTCTCCGCCTCCTATTCTTTAACTTCTTTGACTTCTACTGGTTTCCCCTCTTCCTTTTTCTGTTCCTTTACCTGCTTCCTATATCAAACTATTTGGCTCACATTGACTACTGGATGAATTCTCATTGAACTTGGTAATCGCAATTTAACCGCATTCATTGATACTACCTCCTCAATCTCATATGGTCTCATATATCTCTCTATCAACTTCCTCACTGGTCTCTCCTTGAATACTAAGTCTTTTGTACTTAGCATCACTTTGTCTCCCTTTCTCTAGTCTTCTGCCTCTTTTCTTTTTTTATCTGCATATCTTTTCATTTTTTCCTGTGCCTTCTTCAAAGCTGCTCCTGCTTCCTCCTGTACCTTCTTCATTCTTTCCACAAACTCCATTGCCTTTTCCATCTTCCCTTTCTTCCATATATCCCTTCTCATTCTTACTTCTCTTCCGTAGTTTGCTATGAATGGAGATACTTTTGTTGTTGAATGTATCTTATTATTCACTGCGAACTCTGCTGATGCTAACCACTCTGGCCAATCCTTTTGTCTGTGGTCTACAAAGAATCAGAGATATTGTTCTAACTCCTGATTCATGCATTATGTTTGTCCATCAGTTTGAAGATGGAAAGCAGTCGACAATTTCGTTTGGATACCCAACATTCTGTTTAACTCCTTGGTCAATTCTGCAGCAAACTGTGGTCCCCTGTCTGACACCACACTCTCTGGTAAACTGTGCAACCTCCACACATTATCTCTAAAAAGTCTCGCCAACCCTTCTGCCATCGTTCCCTCCATCATTGCTACAAAGTGTGTCATTTTTAATAGTCTGTCACAGACCACTAATATAGCATCCTTTCCTGCTACTATCGGTAATTTAGTGATAAAGTCTACCAATATATGTGTCCACAGTTTTTCCAGGACTTCTCCTAACTTCAGCTTTCCTGTCACTTCCTCTGTCCTGTTCTTCATCCTTTGATATAAATCACATCCTTCCATATACTGCCCTACTTCTCTTATCACTCCTAGCCACCAGTAATTCCTAGTGACCAACTCTACTGTCTTCCACTTTCCTCCATGTTCCGCTGCTGGTACATTATGATGTAACCGAATGATTTCTGTCCTTAATTCTTCATCCTTCAGTACATACACCTTTCCCTCTTTCAATACTAATTCTCCTTCCATCTTCTATTCCTCCCTTTGTATCACTTTTACTCTAGCTTTTTTCATCTCCTCTACTATCCTAACTACCTCTTTATCCTTACCCCTTGCTTTTTTTATTTTTTCTATTATATCTACTTCTAGTCCTTTTATAATTACTTCTTCTAATTTACAAAGCTAACTGTCTTTAATAATTACTTGATTCTCATTGTCTTTATCTACTCCTATTTTCTAGTCCGGTCTTCTACTTAGTCTATCTGCCTTTCCCATCCTCATTCCAGGCACATGCTTCAAGGTGAAATCAAATCTCGACAAATACAAAGTCCATCGAGCTTGTCTCTGATTTAATTTCTGCACCTTCATAAAATATTCCAAATTTTTAAGATCTGTCCAGATTTCAAACTTGAATTGCACTCCTTTCAACAAGTGTCTCCAGTTTTCTAATTCCCTAATAATTGCCAACATCTCCTTGTCATGTATTTTGTAATTCCTTTCTATTTCATTTAAGAACTTGGAGAAGAATGCGACCAGTCTCCACTTTCCATCTTCTCCTTCCATTGACAGTACTCCTCCTGTTGTGTAATCTGAAGCATCTACTTTTACCCTCATTTTTTTGTCTAGATCTGGTGCTGCTAGTACTAGTTCTTGTGTAAATTTCTTCTTCAATTCTTCGAATGCTTTTTCCTGCTTTTCTATCTACTCCTACTTCTTATCTTTTTTCACTGTATCATGTAATGGTCTTACTATTGATGCAAAGCCTTATATGAATCAACAATAATAATTCTCCAATCTCAGGAACTTCTGAACATCCTTGACACACTTAGGTGTTAGCCACTTCAATACTCCTTTCACTTTTTCCTTTTCTATTTTAATCCCCTCTGGCCCTATCACAACCCATAAAAATCCTACTTCTCTAACTTTCCACTTGCACTTCTCTGGCTTCACATACAAATCGTTCTCTTCCAATCTTCTAATTACTTCTGCCACTATTTCATCATGCCCCTCCTCCATTTCCATCCCAATTATAACAGCGTCAATAAACACAGCCACCTTTCCTGTATTGATCAAATTCCTCAACAGTTCATTCATCATAGCTTGGAATGTTGCTGGTGAGTTTGTCAATCCAAAAAACATCACTGTAGGTTCAAAGAACTCCTCCAGTGCCATAAACGCTGCCTTCCACTCATCTCCTTCCTTGATTCTTACATTGTTGTACCCCTACCTCAGATCCATCTTTGTAAATACTCTCTTCATTCCAATATTCTCCAAGACGTCTGATATTAGAGGGAGAGAATAATTGTTCTTTATCATCCACACATTCAAATACCTATAATCTTGCACCATCCTCTTCTTTCCATCCTTTTTCCCTACAAAGAATACCAGCACCATTTGTAGTGACTTTGATAGCCGAATATACCCTTTCCTCAGCTACTCTCTTATAAACTCCCTAACCTCTTCTCTTTTCTCCCTTGACAACAAGTACACCTTCCCCTTCCTCGGCACAAACCCCTCCTTTACCTCTATCACGTGGTCCCACACCTTCCTCATCAGCATTCTCTCTGATTGTTTCTTTTCAAATACTTTTATCCACTTGTGAAATTTTTCTGGCACCAACTTTTTTGCTTCCACCTCTGATCTTGCTGCCTCCTCTTCTTCATCCTAGATTTTCTACTCTTCTGCTATTCTCTTTACTTCCACCATCTTTCCTTTCTTCTGCTTCTTCTTCTTTTCCTTTTTCTCCCGTTTTCTTCCTACTTCCTCCTTTGCTTCTTTCTCCTTCTGTTTTTCCCATCCTAACTTTTTCTGTTCTGGCCTCCATTGCTTCCCACACTCTTCTGGACATCTCGTCATTTTCACCTCACCCGTTCTCCAGTCTATTTTTGGATTGTGGTGTGCTAGCCATGGCATCCCCAAAATCACTATCCACTTTTGTCCACCTATCACATCAATCTCTGTTCTTTTCCTGTGTCCTTGATAATATATATTCACCTCCACCGTGTTTTCTATTGGTCCCTCCTTATTGAGTGACCCATCTATATTTCTCATATTTATTGGTCTCTCCAACTTCTTCAACTTAAAACCTTGCTTTTTCGCAAACTTTGAGCTCATAACCAGCCCAGTTGCTCCGCTGTCTAGCAATGCCTCTATTGTTATCCTCTCCTGCATATCTATCCTCTCCAATCTGATATTCACCGTAACTTCTCTTAATGTCTTTTCCTCCACTTTTCTTACTTCCATCTTCTTCTTAGTTCTCTCTGATTTTAATATACTAGTATTTATTTCTGTGTTTAATATATTAAATTTGTTATAAGAACTTAGTCGAGGGCTTCTAAGTTCTCCACCTCTTTTAAATGTCTGATCTGTTCAATGTTGCCCTCGAATCTTTTCTCTCCATATTCTATTCTTCTCTCTTCCATTGCTCTTCCCCTTCCTCAGTTCCTGCAGTGACGGGCCATATGCCCAAAACTCCCATAAGCATAACAGTTCCTCCCTCTGTCTACCTCCATCGCATAGGGGTCCTGTCTTGGAGGAGTCCCCATTGCCTGTCCCAACTCCCTCACTACCACTGCATTTATTCTTTCTACCCTTTCCATTGGAGCAAGCCCTGTTGTCACCTGCTGAGGAGGTGTTTGCCTCCTCTGCCACACTAAGAGTCATGGCATTATTGGTCACTGTTCTTGGGGGCTGCTTCCCCTATTTTCTTTTGTTCCCTCAACCTCTCCTCTTCCTTCCTGCTTTCCCTCCAATTTCGATCTAGGGCCATTGCCCTTCTGAACCACTGCTCAATGGAGCCAGGTTGATTCTCCACATTTATCAACTTTCTTCTTATCACACTGTTCATTCCTCTCTTAAATTCCTCCACTAAAGGTCTCCTCTTATACCCACTTCCCCTTGCTGCCCTCTTGAATTCTTATATGAACTCCTCCATTGTTTTCCCTCCTTGCTCTAATTTTCTCAACTCTGCTGCATTTATCAATTCTTCTTCTTCTCCAACAAATTCCTTCTTCAAACTTGTCAAAAATTCTTCTACTGACTCATATTCTAATTCTCCTGATTCCAACTCCTCCATTACATTCTCTTTCCACATGTCTGCTGCCCCTTCCTACACATATGACAGGATCCACTGGATCTGCTTTTTTACTGATTCCTCCCTCATCCTTATCCTAATGTACAACTTGTAGGCTGTGATAAATTCTGCTACCTTTGATGACATCCCATCAAAGATTTGAGACTTCACTACCTCTGCTCCTCCTTCTCTCCCTACTTCTCTGGCTACTCTCTCTCCTCCTGCTGCTGCTCCTGCTAGCAGGGCTTGAATTTGCATCTGCATTGCCACCAACTGTTCCTGCTGTTGTCTAATGATTTCATGCAAATTGATTTGACTCATATTATTGTAAGAAGGGGGAGAGTTGATAGGTGATGGTGATAGCGGTGATGAAGTGTATAAAGAGAGTGCAGAACCTATGCTAGTCTCGCTCTCTGAGTTGTACTCATATGATGACAGAATCTCGATAGATAATAGTAGATCCTCTTCTTGCTCTGCCTATACCATTTACTGACTACTGCCCTAAGGAAAATGTACACAATTTTGGTCTAAGAAGACCGTTCTACTCTAGACAGCTGTTTTAAGAATAAACTATTGTTCCCCTGTGTAAACAGACTACAAGGGAGTTTGTAGCACAAGGCCGATAAAAGAAAAAAGTATAGAGCATATCCACGAAAGGTGATATATCTGAAGTGTACCAGTAGGCTTTGATACAAACAAACAGCTAGGCTTCTCCTGCCTAACTAGTATACCCCTTGAGCCTAGGGTCTGGCTATTTCTTCTTGACTAAGGAGCAGTGTTGCTCCTCAGTCAAGGATGAAAAAGAGTAAGAGGTAGGAGGGCTAGTGTTAAACAGTCCTGAAGGATGGAAATCAAGTTCTAATGTTATGATCTTAGATCCTTAGAGTTGGATAAAAGAACAACTCTTGTATTAGAGAAACACAAGAGAACTTGATAAAGAGCTCTTTACAAAATAGTCTACCTTATATACTTTTACAGATGGTC
>Ga0157364_1001136_pt1 | contig 21707 bp, 30 predicted proteins | sample AttsexASBM2_FD_111476 | JGI IMG/M metagenome (GOLD analysis project Ga0157364, IMG submission 111476) | Fungus gardens microbial communities from leaf cutter ant in Ribeirão Preto, State of São Paulo, Brazil - Atta sexdens ASBM2 | ecosystem: Host-associated > Fungi > Mycelium > Unclassified ...
AGCACTGTGATTTACCAAGAGCATGCTCACCGTAAGCTTCGACAAGCATTCGATGCGATTCTGCAGCAGTTTTCTTCAAATGGTAATAGAAAATCAATGCTGTCCGCAAATCGTAGTTTCCAGACACAAAATTCAACATGTTCAACGCTATTACAAACTATACTGTTGTATGAAACTTGTATTGTTGTGAGTTGAAAATCTTTGTCAGATGTCAGAACAAGGAAATGGCTTCAATGGCGCCGTCTGACGGCAACTACATTGACAGCTATGGCCATGTATTGGTAAATTCCGGTTTCATATTTACATACCTGGTAACGTCGTATTTTTTAGAAATTTTCTGCACATCGTTGTTGTGAAACTCTTTCCTCATATCCATTTGGAAATTTTTCAAACATCTTCCACTCTCTCGAATTATCTCAGCAATAGCATTAGCCGTCTCGCTTCCGCTCTTGCTCTTGAGCAGTACAGTTCACACGTACTTGCTCAGCACATCGATGACGGTGAGTATGTAGTATGATGATCTCTGTTAAAGCTCGAGGGCACATCTCGACGATATCAGTTTGTCACAGATCGTCGTATCCTTGGACTATGATGCGCCTTCGCGGAAAATTTCTTCTCACCGGAGCGTGCAATTTCTCGATGAGTCGACGTCTTTCGGAACTAACTCTTCTTTTCATCGATTTCTTTTTTTTTTTCATGATTCAACTCGTAATACACAAGGTACAAGAAAATAATGTATTTTTTCTCGCTGGCGTCACCCGTTTCATCAATACGGGATTTAATTTATAATAAGACCTGCTTCGCGAAGTTCCTCGATAATCAACAGCATCTCGTTCTTATGAGCATTATTGCCCGTTCGATGAGAAGCATCGAGCAGTCTTAGACAATCCACCAGCTCATTGAGATCAGATCCCAATGCACGTAATCGCGTTGTCGTTCATTGTCATTGCGTGAGATAATCTTTTTTCAGATTTCTTCTTAGGGGTAATCGACATCAACGGCGCGATTATTATTGTTTGTACTTTTATTCTCTGTTGCTTAATAATCGACTTTGCGAATGATACTTGTGTTTGTGCACGTTGCTAATAGCTCTTGTACTTGTGCTTATTGTCTTCCGTGTAGAGGAGATCGTCGGGAATTCTCTTGAAAATCAATTCATAAATACTAGCGTATTGTACGCTGTCGATACTTATGTTATGTCCATGTCGAAACGTTTATTGCCAAACATCAGTCCATTCTTGTATAGGTGAACACCGTACACGTAATCTAAAGCGCTCTCTTTATCTTGCGCTTCTCTTAGGACAGCTTCGACGTACTTTTGACCCAGCGGGCCAAAAGTAATGTCTCTCTGTGTGTGTAATGTCTCTCGACCTTTCAACGTTTGCAGCTGATTTTGAACCTTCATCGCTAGTGAGTCTTCCATCGTTTCGAAAACATTCTGCATTCCATCGTCAATATTTTGGCACGCAGTGTGAAAGTTATCAATTGTACATGATCGTACGATCGATCATTGGATTTACGCAGAATCGCGGAACGTTCGAATGTCTCGCTCGTTTCTTCTTCCTCTTCTTGGTCCTTCTCCTCTTTCTCTTCCTCTTTCTTTTCATGTTTAGAGGCACACTCTGCGTTATCATCGCGCGATTCTCTCTTTCTCGCACGCCAGGGTTGTTGACGAAAAATCGCGACTTGATAAGAGGTTTAAAATGTCTAACGCGATGTCCTCCTCGATTCTATCAATCAGAGCGCGATGTTTCTTGTGAATCAATTCGCTCGTCTTCTCCATCTCTCTCACAATTTTTTCACGCTTGCGCACATCTGCCATGTTTGTCTCTGACAAACGAAGTATCGACAACTGATCACGTTATGCTACCGCGAACTCGTTAAATCCTTTTCTGTATCTATCCATTTGTAAGCGTACTGTCCTTATCTATCACTAGAAATCCATATTTTTGTTGCCAACAATCGCGGCACAATGCGCAAAACTTATCGTCGGTGTTTACATGATTGTTGTATTTCAAGTTGGTACCGTCTTCAGTAGGTACCGTCTTCGACAGGTTTGCGTTGTCATGTATAAAATATGTTTAGGTCCTCACGTATGTCCTCACGTACGTCTGACAGAGATAGAAGCAGGCGATAGAAGATCCGACGTTCGCGTGGTGATCTATCGAAAAGTATTCTCTCACCGCATCCTGCTTGTCGCATGTCACGTCATCAAAGATAAAAATAGAATATGGACACGCCTTCGATGGAATGACGTTGCTGTTATTGAAGAACGTAAAGTAATTATTTTCATTTCGTCAATAGATGTAAACAAATTTTCGAGATATTGATACTTTGTTGCTGTTGTAATGATTTTGAGTAAATGTATACGTTTTTGAAACGTACGCCGTTCGGGCTTTTCGGAATCAAACTTATGAGAATGTTGGTTTTAACCGCAACTCGACGAGCCGCAAATAATCGCTCGTATAGTACTCAGCAGCATTTCGCCGTGCTTGCACTTTTTCACGCCGCCTTTTATTATTTGCAATTTCGCGTTCGTGACGTGTATCGTCAGCGGTTGCCGAATTTCATATTCACACTACGGGTTGTGCATTCTCGATCGCCTATTTAAAGACGCACGAATCCCCGAGTCGCGCAGTAACAAAATGTATCTCGCTCTGTGTCATCCTTTCGACATTCAGAACTTGAGCGCCGAGCAACTGCAGTATATACCGAAGGTCGTACTCTTACGGTGACTATATCGATTACGTGTGGAACAAACTTCCTGAACACGTGAGAGGTTCGGAGGTTCGAATATATCGTCGCTGCGACGAGCACTACAATCAGTTGTAGCAGCGGATCGACGGTCCGGCATCGAAGATAAAGGTAGCGAATGTCGGCATCGGGCGGCGGTCTGCTGAATCGAGCGATAAACGCGCTTCCTTTCGAATTATATATTCCGGGCTATCAGTTTTGCGGTCCGAGCACTCGGCTTACGAAGCGATTAGTCAGAGGTGACGCGAGCATAAACCCTGGACACAGCGTGTCGAGAACATTGCGTATTCTCGGAGCAACGACCTCACCGATAGACACGCGACGGACAAGATACTTGCCGATAAAGCGTTAGGACGCGTTACCGCAAGAGACTCAGCTCTGAGCGAGAGAACCGCTGCTGCTGTTTGGGAAGCGATGAAAGCCAAGAGCAAGATCGGCATGAGTATGAAACTGAAGAAGAAGATGACAACGAGGAAAAAGACAATGAAAAAACGGATATTATCGACGGCGAAACGAAGCGGCGCATTATTTTTTCTGCCAATACTGGACGCGCTCGAGTCCTTAATTGGCGAAGTGGCCAGCGTGGCGAAACGATTATAAAGCAGTGCAATGTCATCTCGAGGAGCTGTAATGTCACGATCGCGCTGGAACAGAGCTGCGTATTTCGCTCCGCACAAATACGGACTCGGACAAATACCGACTGTATCTCAGTATCCCTACAAATGCATAGCAGCAAAGAAAAAAAAACGCCAAAAAAACGATAAAAATGCCCTCGGGTGTAATTGGACGTACTCGTAAGACGTATATGCGTGTATTTTATTTTAGAGGTGTTTTCATGCGTAACACGTTACCGACGAGCGGCGCGCGTCGAAACGAAAACGGTATCTGGACGATGCAATGGGATCCTGGGTATGCGAAGAGAAATAACCGCGTCGTGTACTTCGACAGTTTCGGTAATCTACAACCGCCCAAGGAACTGTGCGATATTTCGGAAACGGTGTTACGACGATGGAGTACAATCGCACATCCTATCAGACGTATCAAAACTTCTGCAGACAGATATGCTTGTAGTTTCTATGAACGGTCGATGCGCTTGTAGTTTCGACGAACGATTAATTTATAAAACTAGGAAGTGCCGCCTAATATCGAACATTTTTTCCATAATATCATTGACACTTACGCTGAGCGGGAAGAGCAGTGTCCTCACAGCAAACTATTTTCCTGTTATAGAGTTGTGTCGACAACTATGAGCTCGGTCTGATGATTTTTGAGACTTGTCACACGATACCGAACATGAACGAATCGAACAATAAATTTTATTTCGGCAAAGACGACGTGAAAATTACAATACAATTCCCATAGATTTGTACGAAGTGTGAGACATAAACGAATTTTTTAAATTTTACGGAAACGTCCACACCGCGACGCGCTTGAAACGGTTGACATAGTACATGGTGACAATAGCAACAATGACACCGATGACGAGGATGGAGAATACCCAATAACGCTCCACACAAACTACAATACGATGAGATGCGGGATTAGATGCGCCTACAGAATTAATTTTGACAAACCCAATATCATCGGATTGCTGCTGGGATTCTCGTCAAATACTGCGACCTCGAAGATGGCACGAATCGGACATATCGATCAACATAATGAACGTAAACATCTGTGTAGAGTGTAATGTGACCGCGTGCACGTACAGCAACGGCATACACAATACACACACAATACATGAATTTTCGCCGAGCGTGTCACTGGGATATAAAATATCGGAAAGACCCGCGCAGATCATTTATCTGTTGATCACCGCATTAAAACATTACGAATCTAACGATACGTATCATCAACTTCAACGGATTATTGCTCAATTTTCGCGGAGAGATCACCATCAGATTGCACGTGTGACAGCGATAGCGATAACGCGAGCGTGAGATATTTGCTCGTATTGAACGGAGCGGAGTGCAAGCAGAGAGAGAATACTTCTTTATAAGGCCGGTGACATCATCGCTCGATAACAATTGCTTATTCAACTGCATCAGCAAGAAGAAGCTCAGCGCATTGAACATTAAATTTTTACAATCTTTGGGATTCACAGTTCGTAACTTTTGAGATGATTGATATCTTGAATATTACCTATGAGCCCATCTTTGACGATCGCATCGTCAACATTGAGATTCATACTTACAATCCGTTCGCTAATACAACATTCGGGTATAGCGACGAGATAAGAATACTCATATAGCAACAGGGCACATTAATATTTTGTACACATTGCCATGCGAAAGTTTTTTCTACGTCGAAGAAAGATTGTTGATGAAAAAGAAAAACGATCACATGTTTACATGTGACGCTTGTAAACTCGCTCCTTTCTTTCCTTTCAAAGCTGCTTGAGTATATCTGCTTCTCACAGCTTAATGCCTTTGTCTCAAATTTTAATATCCTTTCCTCCTGTCAGTCTGGTTTTCATCGATCTCACAACACGATGACGAAATTGCTTCACTGACGTCGTTCTTCGTAATTTTGACAATTGTCGTTTTATTTCTATCGTTATGCTGGATTTCACAAAAGCTTTCGATAACGTCAATCATGATCTACTTTTAGTCAAACTGAAATTATGCGGTCTTTCCTATCCTGTTCTCTCGCTAATCTGCTCGTTCCTTACAAACCGTAGCAAGCCCTCGCATATAATCCTTTTCCTCTTTTTTCCTCTACTCGTGCCGTTCTCTCTGGTGTTCCTCTTTCCATTCTCGGATTTTTACTCTTTAATATTTTTGTTTCCGATTTGTCTAATGTTTCTTTGTTCTCCGAACTCTTCATGTATGCAGATGACGTAATTCTTCTCAAATCCTTTCATCCCATTGATATTTTAATAACCTGTTCTGCTTTAAATACAGATTTAAAATCTATTCGCCGAATAGTCCACTAATAATATCCTGTATTTAAATCCTTTTAAATCGTCCTTGCTAATTGTTGGTTCCTCAACATTGTTATCGTATTCAATACTTCGACATTTCTCTTAATTCTATTCCAATTCCTCGCTCCTCTTCTATTAAGATTCTTAGTATCCATGTTGATTCTTCATGATCATTCAGTCACACGTGGCCATCAAGTGTCGGATTGCTTATATTCGTTTACTTCTTTATCCCCTTCGCCCCCTTTCCTGTTCTCAAAAACTTCTCACTTCTCAATTACTTGTTATTTCTTTATTTGATTACGCTGATGTCGTCTACGTTCCTATTATTAACCAAGATCTGCTAAATCGTGTACAGCGTATCCAAAATTCTTATTTCTGTTTCTCCTATTGTGTTCATAAATACGACAATATATCTCCATATTACCAGAGATCTGGTTAGCTTAAGACATTTTATTCTCCTGTCTTGAATTTTTTCTCCTTCACTCCAATATTGCTTTATATCTGCATCTCTTTCAGTTGAGCATCATTTCTCTTTTAACTCTCTTGTCATCAGATTACTTACCCTTCTCCATATATTGGTCCACTAAGTTCAGTGCCGCTTTCTTCTATTCCTTTGTCAAATATTTTAATTATTTTTTTTCTGATTCAATAAAAATCTTTTCCTCTATCCTTCTTTCGTTCCGCTGTCTCGCGTTTCATTGCACATTTAAACGAGACTGATATAATAGATGTTTTAACATTGATAACTCAATCGGTGTCGAAACATATGTTTGTATTGTTTATGATCGAATATTAAGTTATTGTTTGGCTCGTAGTCCTTCTATTTTATTATTATTAATTTAAATTAAGTATTACTTTTACACTTTAATATTATTATTAAGAACGTATTTTAAGTTTCCAATGCTGAAAATCCTAGTATTTATATATGTAATGTGAATTACAGATTTTCAACACTGTTAGTAACCACCGGAATGCAGTCTAAGATATAAAATATAAAAAATATTTTTAAGAAATAAAGTAAATTAAGTTAAAAATAAAAGTATTAAGTTACAAGATACCATATTTATAAAACATATTTTATTAATAGAACTTATATTCATATTATGACTAATATCTACTAATCAAAATTTGTAATTAATCATTGCAAACGACTAATATTTCTGTTGAATAACTTAACGATATATCATCTTTGACAGCATGGATATATAGGACACATGGATTATTGAGAATAAAAGAAAGTAAATATTTTAATTATATTTATTGCAAATACATATCTTTTACTATACATAATACAATGTTAAATTGTAAACATATATTTGTATACTTATACAAGCATTTAAAAAAATTTTAAGTATTTTGCTCATTTGTTATAACAACAATACAACTTGCAATCTAGAAATACACAGGAATACAAAAGCGAAACATCTTTCAACGCCAACAATATCGAAATATATCTAATCCGATCCATCCAATACAAATTAAAGTAACGATAAAAAAAACTGAATCGTTATCATTACTGCAAAAATGTAATGATGTTATCGTTACTGAAAAAAAGTAACGAAAAAAGTAACGGTGTTATATAAGTAACACGTTATTTCTTAACTCTGGTATATATCTGCAAATCTCTCATAAATTTATCACAAGCATCAAATTTATTCAATATTTCGGAATCGTAGTAGGAGAGACTAGGCACAGTTGTAACGGAGGTTAGTTGTAATAATATATCTTTTAAATGATAAGAGATAAGATGATCATATGAAAAACAAAAAATAGTCGGTATCGAGGCCTACGTTTGCTTCAATCGCGCGTGTGCCGCATGTAAAAGAAGTTATATGTAGGGTGCTCAGAACTATGTAAGTGTAAATTAATGTTATAATCTATAAGTAGATGTTATAAATAGCTAAAGGTGCGTTCTAACCCATGGGGCTAGAGGGGAGCGCGGGGCGCGGAGGATACTCGTAGGCGCGGAGAGTACTCGTTGGCATGGGGGGGAGAAAGGCGCGGGGGGGTACTCTTAGGCGCGGGAAGGCCCCAGCACTATCGCTGTTTATGTAAACATAGGACCCCGGAGTGTTTTACATAAACATAACATTCCACATGACATTTTTTTTTTCGATGCCACCGCCGCCGCCACTCGTCGTCGTCCCACCATCCTTTCCAAAAAAATGCGTAGATAACAAGAGCTCATGTTTTTTATTAGTACGCCGAGACAAAGGATGAGGAGTAGAAGAAAATACATATGTAGTAAATGCAAACAAATATTTTTTATTCACATTACACTTATTACATAGATTTTTTTCTCATTTTTATTATATTTTTTCGCGATCGACAGCGTTCGAATGCAATGCACGTTTAGTGGCTCAAACATCGCTAGCAGCGCTTTCTGGAAAAAGAGAACGAAAAATTTTTTGACTACTATTCGCTTTTTCAGCCGAGAATAAAAATGCATTAGCACTAGTCTAAATGCGATATCTTATGGCTTATATTTTAATGACGTTGATGATGATGATGATGAGCACGTTGGCGATTTTGATGCTTTTTCACCAGGACACATTTCCAATATCTCGCTTTCTCCCTCGATGGTGAACTTGGTGGACCTGGTGACAAAAGACAGTACCCCTTGCATTCGACCGATTTTCGACGTATATATTCTTTTACTCGATCCATGTTTTATCGTTCGTAATCGAAGTTTATGATTGAATGAAAAAAAGCTATATATACTGTTTACATTGTCTGTATACATTGTGTGTATACATTGTCAGATCGACGACACTGTCATGTCGCTACGCGACATTAAGAAAAGCATTGGTGTTGTTTATATAAACATACGAATGAGGTGAAAAATATAAACCAGAACCGTTCGCGATGTTGCCTTATCTATTTTTAAAGAAAGTATGGCCCAATAGGCAAAGGGACAAAGAAGTGTTACAAATGAAATATATAATGTGTTATAAGCGCTCAGTTGGTATCCTGGAAGACGAACGAATCAGTCGCTTCGGTTATTGACAATAAGAATAATGGAAAAAGTATGGCTAACCATCGTGTGAACATTGAGAACATAGCTAACGTAGCCGAATATATTAGAAACGTGGATCCGGAACAGTTCGCAAATATCAGAGACAAAGTGTTCGAAGAAATGGAAGTAGATTTTGAAGAAATAATGGATCAAGATTCTGACGAAGAAATGCTATTCGATAATACTGGTTATGCTAGTGATATGAGCAAGTATGAAATCGATCGTGTAAAAAGTTCGTGTGGCTCCAGAAATCTGTATGTTGAATGCTCGTACTAAGCACTATATGATCCACAATTATTATACAACGGGTGATGCTTTAACTGTATGCACAGCATGCATGATTCGTATAGCTGATATTAATGATCTAGGAATGTATCATGTCAGAGAGCATGAGATCGGTTCTTTCGATAGGCTAGATGGCAGATCGTGCACGAATTGCAGAGAACATTTATATAGTATATTCTCGTGCAGCATGTGCCCACTCTGCACACTTTGAAAAAAATTATTATGAACAGTATTGTAAGTAAAACTTTAATGGGAAGATTTTAATATAGATGATGTGCTGTATGTTTTCGGTAATCCGCAAAAAAGAGACACAGGTGTGCGAATATCGTCGGTGCAATTCCTACGCGATCGAGAATAAGGTATATGGTATGTGATGAGAAACATGAATAATTATTGAAGAGCCCGTTTCTGACTGGTCTTTACTCGCGCAGACACAGAAAGTGTACGGTTACGAGACAAATGTTACGAGGAGTATGAAAAGAGACTTTGGTGGAATAGAAATGTCAATGTAATAAAGGACGATTATTATTGGGCGAAGAAAATCGCAGATAAGAGTCAAGGTTGGTGCATGTGCATTAAGATTCCCGCGGGTAATGAAAAGTGTGTCGAACTGCTGATTATTGATAATATGAATGGAGTTTCATGATCGCGATCTTGCACTAAAACTGTTTTTCAATAAATGCGACGAACAATGTTTTGAGTGTGAACAGTGCACTTTTGCAAACAAACATAAAAGGTGTTAGAACGTTATAATATTCTAGATACGTCACGGTGTTGCAACGTGTGTGAACGAGTTACGTGCAAGTGCTCTGTGGAAGAATGTGACATGATCTAAAGATTGTGAAAAAATATGAGCGAGCGGAACGCGAATTGCTGGAGCAGTGCGGCCAGATCGCTACTCTGATGGAATTTTTCGCGTGGTTACAACGATGTGACAAGTGCATTAAGCAGCTCGAAGAACTCTTTGTCGTGCCAAGCGTTCGCGCCTTGCTGTTGGACACAGACAATCCGCGGTGGCGAGGATCGCGCGACTCGCGGGTGCAAAGTCGCAATTGGAGCGACGTTTCGTGTATATTGGTGACGAGTACGCGAGTGGTGAATACGCGAGTGACAACGGAAGATCTCTCATCTAGCGAGAGATCGACACCGCGTTCGAGAGTCGTATATTGACAGGTGATAAATTCTAATCATATTGAGCCGCGGCGGTTTTTAGAAGACGCTAGCAATGTAGTTCTAGAGCGAGTGCGAGACGCTGTAGAAAGACATGATAGTGTAAAAATAAACACCGCGTTCAATGGTGAGTTCGCGACGAAGGATAAACGTGCTAATAAGAGCATAATTATAAAGAACAGCGAGATATACCGATACACCGATTTGCGCGAATGGTACGAGCACGTCATCGAGCCTATTCTAGCATCGCTTGAAGAGTTCCAGGAACGCGACAGCGGGTGGGCATTGTCACGTATATTGAATTTGACTATCAATGTGAACAAATTAAATCCCATGCGCGCGGGATATCATATCAAAGTGCCACGAGAAATAGCGATGAAACGAGCGGTGATCAGTGTTCGTACGACGGACAATGCGTGCTTCGCGTGGTCAGTGGTCACCGCTCTGTACCCAGCTGAAAAGCTGGTATACGGAGCGAGAATCGTCCTATCCGCATTATACAACAATATTGAATCTCACAAACATTGAGTTTCCAATGACTTTAAAAGACATTTCTAAATTCGAACAATGTCGATCAATGTGTACGGCATCGAGAATAAACAAGTCCTTCCTTTGCGGCTCACCGATAACAAGAAGGAGAAGCATATCAATCTCTTGTATCTATAAGATTCATACAATAGCATTCATACGATAGCATTAGACACTTTGCGTGGATAAAAAATCTATCGCGTCTCGTGAGCTCGCAGATTAGTGAGAAAAAGAACAAGAAATTTTTCTGCGATTAGTAAGTATAACAAGAAAAGTCAATAAAAAAAACAGTAAAAAGAAATAATAAAAAATGATTTCTCTATTATTTACAGGTGCCTCCCCCCCCCATTACTTCAGTACGAACGAAAAATTGCAGTTGCACGCAATTGATTGCCGAAAAATCAACGATTGCGCGAGCGTGGACGACAAGTGGCTCGAATTTGGGAACCACTGCAATAAGGAGCACGTCCCATCGTCTATGCTGACTTGGAATGCATTTTATGGAAAACAAAACTCGACAGAGAGGATGTGTCATCGTATACGTATTAACAGCACGAGGTATTTAATATAAGATACTATGTGCGATGCGCGTACGACGACGCGTTATCATCGTCATGATGAAAACTATATAGCGTGACAACTCAACGATTTGGCACATCGAGTGAAAAATACCGTATCCGTTAATATGTCCATGAAAATGTTATCGAAAGAACAATGGGAGGCGTATCATAACGCGGTGCCACATTTGCGAGAAATGTCGGACGATACACGGGTTCATGATCATTGTCATCTCACCGGTAGATACCGCGGTTCAGCGCATTCAAATTGTAACTTAAATTATAAAAATTCGTTCTATATTCCGATCGTATTTCACAATTTATCGGGTTATGACATTTTATAATTAAGGAAATTGCTACCGCGATGGACTACCGATAACGAAGGAAAAATATTTCATTCACTAAACATGTCGATAGCACCAAAGACAAAAATGAAAAGAAAATGGTGTAAAATTAAGATTCATTGATTCTTTCAAATTTCTAAATACAAGCTTCGATAAATTGGCGTCGTATCTTAACAAAGATAAATTAAAAATTCTATGAATTTTGCAAGCTCAGTGCGGAGGATTTCGATCTTCTCACACGAAAAGGTGTCTTTTCGTACGAGTACATTGACTGCGTCGAAAAATTGCAGAACACATGTTTACCATCGCGCGAATTTTTTAGTTCGTTAACAGGCGATATCGAGAGCGATCTGAGAACAATTACGCTCACGCCGTGAATGTATGACAGCGATTCTTCATTCAAACGCTCGGCGAGTACAGTGATTTGTACTTGAAAACTGATGTCTTGTCATACTGATTGTTTTAACCGATATTTTCGAAAATTTCTGCAATAGTCGCGAGTTACTGTCTCGATCCCGCGCATTATTATACATTGCCAGGTTTCACGTGGAACGCCATGCTGAAACATGTGCGTGTAAGATTCGAGTTGCTCATCGACATTGATATGATCATGTTCATTGAGCGCGATATACGCGGCGGTCAATCAATGTTCCGGCAGATGCGCGCACACTAATAACAAGTACATGCATTCGTTCGATTCATCGAAACCGTCGTCGTACTTGATGTACTACGATCTGAATAATTTGTATGGATGTGTCAATCTTTGCCATACGCCGAATTTCGGCTCGAAGACGTTACGAACTTTGACGTGAGCAGGATCGCTCCGGATTTATCCATCGGTTATACTCTCGAGGTCGATCTCGAGTATCTGCAGCATCTACATGACCGACACACTGACCTATTTTTCTGCCCAACACGCGATAAACCGCCAGGCAAGCGCGAAGATAAACTTCTAGTGACGTTGCATGATAAGCAGCGTTACGTCATCCACTATCGCAACCTGCAGCAATGTATTCGTCATAGTCTTCGCATAACAAAGATCCACCGGGTGCTCGGTATTTTCGCTCCATGACTCTGCGATTACATTGAACTCAATACACAATTTAGAACGCGCGCAAAAAACGATTTCGAAAAAAATTTGTATAAACTAATGAACAACGCGGTAAGACCATGGAGAATGTGCGAATCATGTTGATGTAAAATTAATAACAAAACGGGACGGATGGTACGGCGCGGAGGCAATGATCGCGAAACCGAATTTTCACAGTGTCTTTGCGGAAAATTTGATCGTCATCGAAATGCGCAAACTCGAAGTAAAGTTCGACAAGCCGATTTACGTGGGTATATGCATATTCGACATATTGAAAGTCTGCTTGTTTGAATTTCACTATGAATATATATGTTACCACTGTTTCGTGACAAATGCAAGATCATGTACACCGACACGGACAGTCTCATTTAGAATGCGAGAATGTTTACGAGACTATGAAATGCGATATCACTAGATTCGACACGAGCGATTATCCGGCAGACAACGTATACGATATGTCTCTCGCCAACAAAAAAGTACCCGGCTTGAAGGACGAAAATAATGATATGATAATGACCGAATTTATTGGACTGACAGCGAAATTGTACGTAGTGAGAATGGACGGCAAGAAGAACACTAAAAAGGTGAAACGTAAAAGAATAATGTTCGTAGCGCGAACGATAACGTTCGATAATTATACGCGAATGAAGCGATCGAAATGATTCCCCATCAATACGATCTAAATTACACGAAATGTACACGATATCCGAATCGAAAATCGCTCTGAGTACGTACAATGACAAACAATACGTCACCGAACTCGACGGAGACGTTACCATGGGGGCATTGGCGGATACCTTTGTAATATATGTTACTATTATGTATTACTTATTGTAATTTACATTTTTTTTCACATTTATATAAGTATTATTAGCATGTTTTTATGTAATATTTATTTATTATTTATTATTATTAGTATTACGATTGTACTTTCATATAATACATATCGTATGTTTTTAACATTTATATACTATTAGTATTTCAGTTTACATTTTATCTATCCCATATTTTTTATCATTTATACGTATTACTATTACGTATGATTATCATTATAATTTACACGTAATGGATGTTTTTTACATTTATATAAGTATTACTATGTTTTATGTAGTACCATTTATTATATACAATATTACTATTGAGAGTACAAATAAGTTTTCGCCGTTTTTTATAAAAAATTAAGCATTTATTGTGAAAGAACGGTACATAATGTTTTATTCAAAGTAATGGCCATCGCTAGCCACTACTTTTTCCCATCTTTCTGATAGCATGTGGATACCGCGTCGGAAGAACGCTTCATCTTTTGAGGCTATCCAATCATCGATACAATTTTTGATATCTTCATATGATGTGAAGTGCTGCTCAAACAAGTCATGCGTCATCGATCGGAACAAGTGGTAGTCGAAAGGAGCAATGTCTGGAGAATACGCGAGTGGGGTAGAACTTCCCATTTGAGTGTTTCTAAGTAAGGTTTTGATCGGCGCCGCAACATGTGGTCGAGTATTATCATGTAGGAGAATAATTTTGTCATGCCTGGAGTAGTAGTGGGCGCATTTTTCCTTGAATGCTCGGCTCAATCTCATCAATTGTGTTCGGTAGAGAGCCCCAGTAATGGTCTCGTTCGGTTTGAGCAACTCATAATACACGACACCAAGCTGATCCTACCAAATACACAACATGAATTTTTTTCCATGAATATTCGGCTTGGCTGTCGATGTTGAGGCATGGCCAGGTGATCTCCATGATTTCCTTTTTTTCGGGTTATCGTAGTGGATCCTTTTTTCATTAGTGACTATACGATGCAAAAAACCCTTTCGTTTATGCTTGGCAAGCAGCATTTCACATGTGAAAAATCGGCGTTCAACGTTTCTCGGCTTCAGTTCATATGGAACCAAATTTCCTTGCATTTGAATCATTCCCAATGATTTCAAACGATATGAAATTGTTTGTTGAGTTACTCCTAATGTAAGTTCTTTTTGCGTTTAGCACGAATCTTCATCCAATAATACTTCCAATTTCGCGTCTTCGTATATTTTCGGCCTTCCGCTACATTCTTTATCTTCGACGTCAAATTCACCGTTCTTAAACTTTTGAAACCACTCACGACAACTTCTCTCACTTAAGGCAGCATCACCATATGCTTCTACAAGCAATTTATGAGCTCAGCTGCTGATTTCTTCAAATTAAAGAAGTAAATCAAAAGTTCCCGCAAATGACGCTTATTCGGTTCAAAACTCGACATTTTCGTACAAAAAAAAAAGTATATGATGCTGATACAAAATCGCTAATATTTCAAGATTATTGCTGGATGTCCAATCTTACGATATGTCGTTTTACATCAAATAATTTTAACTATAGTTTATTAGTGGCGCCGTCTTTTGCAAACGGCGGAAACTTATTTGTACTCCCAATTCCCTTTTCATTTCATGTATCGTACATTTATATCTGTATACTCCAAAACAAAGATGGAAAGGAAAATAAAAAAAATATATTTTACACGTTTATATACTTATATTTATATATTTTTTATATGTAGAAATGAAATATATGAATCAAAATTTTATCAAATAACATTGTTTTTGTGTATCCATGAATTGTGCGATCCATCGAATCCCAGCCACTTGACATACCTTGTTTCCCTTCCTGCGCAGTACTTTCTCTACGAGATACACGTCCGGATGAACGATGCAACTCGTGCTCATAAAACGCTCCAGCGACGGATTTTTCGCGATAATCCTCGAGTAAATAGGTTACGGGATTGGCACACTGCACCTTAACGATTGTAAATATCTCGGTGGTCCAATTTGGCGTGTAACCTTTCTCAAAAATCGTCTTGTACTTGCTCACGCGTACCGAATCGCCTACTTTGAATTTTGCAGGACCCGCGATCTTTATCGCGCTGTACACTGTGTCCAAGAGTCTTTCGGCGATCGCGGGAATTACGTTGGCGGGTCACATGCCGATGGTGCGATGCTTGCGCGCGTTGTAATCTGACACGAGACGCTGTAGCTCGTCGACTCACTTGTAATTACCATTGAGCGTAAACATTTTCCACATGTCATTCTTGAGCATGCGATTGAATCGTTCGACTACTGACACTTTCAACGTCGAATATGTGGAATACTGATTAACATCGTGTTTTTTCAAGATTTTCTGCACATCAGTGTTGTAAAACTTTCCCCATATCCGTTTATAAATTTTTCGTTTTTCAAACGTAAACATCTTCCACTCTCTCGAACGATCTTAGCGATTGCGTGAGCCGTCTCGCTTCCACCTTGAGTACGGCCCACGCGTACTTGCTCAACACATCGATGACGGTGAGTATGTAGTGGACCTCTGTTGAAGCCTGAGTACGGATGCATTTCAATTACATCAGCCTACCATAGATCGTCATATCCTCAAACTATGAAGCGCCTTCGCGAAAAATTTCTTCTCACCGGAGCGTGCAATTCCTCTTTTTCTCAGATCTCTTTTTTATGATTCAACGCGTAAAACACAGGGTACAAGAAAATAATATTTTTTCTCGATGGTGTTACTCGACTGATTCGTTTTATGGGTACACGATTTAATTTATAATAAGACCGGCTTCGCGAAATTCCTCGATGATCGACAGTCTCTCATAAACGTTGTTGTCCGCTCGGGGCAACAACTCTTGCGAAGCGTCAAGCAATCGTAGACGATCCACCAGCTCGTTGGGATTATCCCAGTGCACGTAATCAATCGTGTTGTTTCATTCAATATCATTGCGTGAGGTAATCTCTTTCCAGATTTCTTCTTCTGTTTCTTAGATGTGATCGACATCAATGGCGCGATTACGTATTTGTACTTATATCCCCTGTTGCTCAATAATCGATCCTGCGATTAATGCTTGTGTTTGTGCGTGTTCGTCGCCAGTAGCATGCTCTTGTACTTGTTCATATCGTCTTCCGTGTAGAGATCGTCGGGAATTCTCTTGAAAATCAATCAAAACCCGGGTATACCGTCGATAATTATGTTGTTCGCGTCATCCACATCAAAATGTTATTGCCCATCCTTGTGTAGATAAACACCGTACACGTGATCTATATAGCTCTTTCTTTATCTAGCGTCTTCCTCGACGTACTTTTGACCCAGGAGGCCCGAGCTAGCTCGTAATGCCTCTCGACCTTCCGATGTTTGCAGCTGATTTTGAACCTTCGTCGCTAGCGAGTCTTCCATCGAAAACATTGTCCAACGACTTATCGTCGATACGATTTTGGTACGTGGAGGTTATTGGCTGTACACGATCATGCAATCGATCATCAAATTTACGCGGAGTCGCGGAACGCTCGAACATCTCGCTCGCTTTCCTCTTGTTCCTCTTCCTCCTTCTTCTCACGTTTAGAGATAGATGCTGCATCTTCGTCGCGCGACACTCTCTTTGTCGCACATCGGAGCTGTCAACAAAAAGTCGCAGCGGCTCGATAAGAGGTTTAAAATGCTTATCCAACGCGATGTCCTCCTCGCCCCCCTCTTCTATCGTTCTTCAGAGCGCGATATTTCTTGCGGATCAACTCGCTCATCTTCTCGATTTCCCTCGAGATTTTTTCATGCTCACGCACTTCTGCCATGTTCATGCTAAGTATCGGCAACGACTGGTCACATTACGGTATCGCGAACTCGTTAAATCCTTTTCTGTATCGTCCATTTGTGAACGCACTGTCTTTGTCTATCACTAGAAATCCATATTTTTGTTGCCAACAATTTTCGCGGCACAACGCACAAAATTCATTGTACGAATTTTGTATACGTACATGTCGGTATTTACATGATCATTGTAAATGTGTTTCAAGTTGGTACCGTCTTGTTTGAACAGGATCAGATTCGCGTTGTCGCATATCAGATGTTTAGGTATTCTCATATACGTCTGACAGAGATAGAAACAATCGACATACGCATGGCGAGTCATCGAAAAGTATTCTCTCACTGTATCCTGTTTGTCGCATGCACGTCATCAAAGATAAAAATAGAATTTGAACGCGCCTCGCTCAGTGGAACGACATCGCTGTTGTTGGAGAACGTAAAGTAACCGATTTCATCTAGATGTAAATAAATTTTCGAGATATCAATACTTTGACTGTTGCAGCGATTTCGAGTAGACGTACACGTTCTCGAAACGCCATTCGGGCTCTCGAATAAATATGAGAACGTTTTACTGCAATTCGACGGACCGCAAATAATCGCGCGTATAGTACTCGGCAACATTCGCCATGCTTGCACTTCTTTGCGCTGCCTCTCATCATTCGTGATTTCGCGTTTGTGATGCATATCGTCAGCGGTTGCAGCACGAATTTCATACTAAAGGTTACGCGCTCTCGAACGACTATTTAAAGGCGCGCGAATTTACGAATCGCGCAGTAACAAAATGTATCTCATGCTGTATGTCGTTCTTCCGATATTCGAGATTTGAGAAATTGCAATATATACCGAACAATTGCAATATATACCGAAGATCATATTCTCGCGTGTACGATTACATCGAACACGTCTGGGACAAACTTCGGGAACATGTGAAGGCAGATTCGGAGAATCGAACTTATCGCTGCGACTAGCACTACAATCAGCCATGGCAACGGACACATATCGACGATCCCGCACTGAAGATAAAGGACTGTAGCGAATGTCGGCATCGGGCGGCGGTCTGCTGAATCGAGTGATAACGCGCTTCCTTTCGAGTTATATATTCCGGGCTATCAGTTTTGCGGTCCGGACACTCGGCTTACGAAGCGATTAGTCAGAGGTGACACGAGCATAAACCCTGGACGCGGCGTGTCGAGAACACGACATTGCGTGATATTCTCGGAGCAACGACCTCACCGATAGACACGCGACGGACAAGATACTTGCCGATAAAGCGTTAGGACGCGTTACCGCGAGAGACTCAGCTCTGAGCGAGAGAGCCGCCGCTACTGCCGTTTGGACAGCGATGAAAACTAAGACCAAGACCGGCATGGGCATGAAACTGAAGAAGACGACAACAAGGAAAAAGACAATGAAAAAACGGATATTATCGACGGCGAAATGAGGCGGCGTGTTACCTTTTCTGCCAATGTTGGGCGCGCTCGGATTCTTGATTGGCGGCGCAGCTAGCGTGGCGAAAGCAGTAAACGATAGCAAAGCTGCGCGACGTCAGCTCGAGGAACTGCAACGTCACGATCGAACAGGGTCGCGAACTGTATCTCGCTCCGCACAAATACGGACTCAGACTGTATTTCAGCCCCTACAAACGCGGACAGAGCGACAGCAGCAAAAAAAAAAGAGGCGATAAAAATATCTTCGGGCGCAACTACCAACGTGCAATTGAACGAACTCGCGAGACGTATGCGCGTATACTTTAGAGGCGTTTTCATGCGTAACACGTTACGGCGCGCCGAAACGAAAGCGGTATCGTGAATTTGGACGATGCGATGGGGCTTGGTACTCACTGGGTAGCGTACGCGAAGAGGAACAATCGCGTCGTATATTTTGACAGTTTCGGTAATCTTCGACCATCCAATGAAATGTGATATTTTGGGAACGGTGTTATGACGATAGAGTACAATCGCACGTCCTCAGATCAATCAGACATATACAATCAGACGTACGATCAGAGCTTCTGCGGACAGATGTGTCTGCGGTTTCTACAAACGGTAGACGTGCGTGAATTTAAAAAGCTCGACGTGGTACTGTGAAATCTTAATATTAGTCGAACGCTTTTTCCGTCATGTCGTTGACGCTTACGCTGAGCGGAAAGAGCACCGTCCTCGCGGCGAACTACTTTCCCGCCATAGATTTGAATGACGGAGATTACGAGCTCGGTCTTGCTATTTTTAAGACTTATCACACGATACCGAATGTGAATGAATCGAACAACAAATTTTATTTCGCCAAAGATGACGCGGAAATTAGAATTCCCGAAGGTTCGTATGAAGTGCGAGACATAAATGAATTTTTGAAACGCGCGATTTTACGGAAACGTTCACATCGCGACGCGCTTGAAACCGTTGTCGCAGTGCATGGTGACAATAACAACAACAACAACAACAACAATGACCGATAATAGTGAGGGTGGAGAATACGCTCCGTACAAACTACAACACGATGAGATATGAGATTAAATGTACATACAGAGTAAACTTGGCAAGCCCAACAGCATTGAATCACTGGGATTCTCGAAGCGTATACTGCGGCCACGAAGATGGCACGAATCGAACATGTCGATCAACATAATAAACGTAAACTTATCCGCGTAGAGTGTAACGTGACCGCAGGCGCGTACAGCAATGGCAAAAGCGCACACACAATACACGAATTTTCACCGAACGTGCCGTTTGGATATAAGATATCGGAGAGGCAGATCATTTACCTGCCGATCACCGCACGGAGCATTATGAATCTAACGATATGCATCGTCGATTGCTCGATTTTTGCGGAGAGGAGATCACCATCAGATTGCACGTGCGACAGCGACAGCGAGCGTGAGATACTCGTGTTGAACGGAACGGAGCGTACGCAGAGAGATAACACATTCTTTACAAGGCCAATGACGTCACAGTTCGATAACACTCGCTCATTCAGTTGCATCAGACGACAAAAAGAAGCTCAGCGCATCGAACTTTAAGTTTTTACAATCTTTGAGATTCGCGGTGCGCAACTTTTGAGATGATTGATATCTTGAATATTACGGTGAGCCGATCTTTGATGATCGCATCGTCAAGATTGAGACTCACATATACAACCCGTTCGCCAACACAACGTTGGAGTACAGCGATGAGATAAGAATACCCATACAGCAACAGGATTTGTACACGTTACCGTGCGAAATTTTTCTCTACGTCGAAGGAAGATTGACGGTGAAAAAGAAAAACGATCAGGTGCCAACGACGCTTGTAAATAATTGCATGGCGTATCATGTTTGATAAAATTCGATATGAACTCAATGGTGTGGAGATTGACCGTAACCGAAACGTGAGTATAATTAGCACGCTCAAGAATTATGTGTCAATGATGTACGATAAAGCTTTAATTGCGCTGAACGCTGGAATTCTAGATTAGACACGAAGGAAAGATACTTTAATTTTTGCATGCCGCTCAGCATGCTCTTGAGCTTTTGCGAAGATTACAAAAGCCTGATTACAAAAGCCCCTTGTCAACGCTCGCCACGAATTGATTTTGATACGAGCGCGCAACGATTACAATTGCTTGGAAGTCTTGTGACGGAATCTGAGATTGAATTATTTAAAGTACAGTGGCGGATGCTTCACGTTGCGTTAAACGAAGTTAATAAATTATCAATGCTGCGAGCATTGGAAAGCGGTCATTATCTGAGCATGAGTTTTCGCTCGTGGGATCTGTACGAGTATCCTCTGTTATATGACCAAGCATTCATGGGCTGTCAAAACGGCGATTCAGCTTGAGAAGCCTCGATGTGTTATCTCGCAAACCAATCGAAAAAATATCATATCGCCAGATGTTAGCGTGTTCGAAATTACGATTGTAATTTGAATAACGTGAAACTTTATCTAAATCTTTATCTAAATAACTTCAGCGTTTTATCCGACGATTTAAATCTGAATTTTGGCAAAAAGAGATACGTTGTTCTATTTAATATGTACGCGCGTTTTCGTAGAACATATTATGAATCGATTGCTTTGAAACGCTACTCAACGTGCTCTCATTTGTCGAGAAAGGATCTTTTGTGGTCATTGATTGCGACAAAACGAATCCATCAAGAGTGCCACTGTGGACGTACGTATAGAATTTGACTGCAAGGAGAATGTGCCTGCAAATACAACAGTCTATTGTCTCATCATACACGATCACGTAGCTCAATATAATCCATTGACCAACGTTGTGCGCAAAATCACCTAAATACACCTTCAACATGATATAAAAATCTACGATATACATGAGGATGATCGCAATCAACCTCAGTCTTCTCAACAACATGCCCATGCCAAAATTCGTGGATCTGTAAGGATTGTAACGGTTGAAAAAACAAATGTACTTCGCCAAAGAGAGCAGTGCATCATACGACGTGAAGAAA
>Ga0157364_1001137_pt1 | contig 21703 bp, 17 predicted proteins | sample AttsexASBM2_FD_111476 | JGI IMG/M metagenome (GOLD analysis project Ga0157364, IMG submission 111476) | Fungus gardens microbial communities from leaf cutter ant in Ribeirão Preto, State of São Paulo, Brazil - Atta sexdens ASBM2 | ecosystem: Host-associated > Fungi > Mycelium > Unclassified ...
AATAATGATACATGTGTTGAAAATAGGCTTAATGAAATTAATAAAGTAAATGCGTATCAAAGAAATTCATAAAATATCACCGTATTGGAATCGCGTAAATGAGAATCACTGACAACTGAGGCTGCGAACTCGCGGTTGCGGGGTTCAGACCGGCGGTAGACGTTCACAAATCGTTGAAGGACGGGGAAATCCCTAACGAATAACCCGCCTTTCGGAAGGCTCTCAGGTTCTGCTCTATCAGTATCCGCTTTGCATCATTAAGTTGACAAAGTTCCCGCCCCGCTCATCATTATGAAAAAAAACCTATTAGAAGTGTAAACTACATCAATGTTCCTAGCGTTATTAGAATTGCCAATTATGAGTGAATATTAGTAGTACTTCAGATTTAACATATATTATTCAGCAATGTTATCTATTCATGATTATTTGAATTTTCAATTTGATTTTTTATTACAATTATTTTAATTTAATACGCTTAAAATGTTTCAGTCACATTATCATGCAAATATATTTTCCTTATTCTTGTATCATAATATAAATAATTTCGTAAATTACAAATTTAATGACACAAAAAGTTGTCGCCTCTATCAAGTTACATTTTCAGTCAATTTATTGAGTTCTTCAAAAGATTTAATGTGATTATTCTCTGAATCGAAAGAATGTAGGACGATATTTATTTCAATAAAACTTCTTGTACACAATTTCGTTCTCAAATTATGTTCTTGCAGAGACACGACAATCTCTTCGCGTCGATGATACTTTTGCAACATACCTTTTGAACGTGGAAAGTGACGCTTCTTTGCACTGCCGGAATCCAGTGACGATCTCGATAGATCGCTGGCGATGCTGGACATTGGCGATTCCATGTTCATTGCCTTGGCGAGGGATCTTCCGGAAGAAGCTAAATCTTCATCCATCCTGACGTTGGTTGACGACGTTTACTTTGCGTGGACGCAGCTCGTTCTCGACGAAGCGAGTCGGCGAATGCAGACGAGAATGCGACCTCTCGAATTTATCGTCGAATCGACGTCAGGCGCGACGTTGACTTCTAGAAAAAAAAAAAAAGAAAACTGATAGTACTTCAGTGACGTGATGCTCAGCGATGTCTCGTGAAATCCAGCGGAAAAATGCATCACGGAATGTAATCGATCTTAATCGTTCGGTTGTTCTAATGGAAGGGCGATGTTCATCACTCAAGATCATCCTTGTTGCCGAGGAAAAAAATCGAAGAATCGGGAAACTTTCGGAGAAATAACGGTGAGGATCATCGTTATTCATACGTACGTCTCTCGGTTTTACAAGAGTCACAAATCGAGATCGCAATGTCAAATCGAGGATGTACAATGGGCCATCAATTGGTGGGAACGAGATCCGTCGTTATATGATTTTATCCTCGACAGTTCGTTAATCGTCATATATATGGGGTGTCCAATTATTGTGATGATGCTCGATTTTGCCTAGTCGCTTTTTACGAAAAGACTCCTTAAAATTAACAGTAAACGAAAATGTTCAGAAATGTCCCTTTAGTCTTAAAAAATTATCCATTTACTATAATTCGTTATTTTAAATGAACATTCAAATAATACTTTATTATATATAGAAATACGGGAGTATTGTTATAAGTCGTGGCTTGCGAAAAGAAATTATTTATGACACGAAAGCAGCTTTTATCTGATTATATGTCCTAGTACTTATGTACGTTTATTAACTAATAAAGACCTCTTACTCATTGGAAGAGCAACTTTAAAATTGATTTGTGCTCCGTATTTATTCTAATAATGTATGCAGATATGACTGTACTCCAAAAGTCATTGCTGTATTAAAAATTAAATTAAAAATTTATGGTTTTCATTGCACTATAGATTTTTAGTGCTGACAGTGAACTTTAAAGTACAGCCAATTGTCGACTTCTACCGTTTAACTTCTACTGTTCGTTCGAGATAACAGGATGCAGAAATACTAGAAGCAAAATGATAATGCTGATGTTAGGAACTTTAGCGATAACGCGTTATCTATTTGCAGTTATTAATTCGAATTTTCATTATAATTCAAAGTATTTAATTATATCATGTATATTCAATCATATAAATACAATATTATATATATATTATATATATATTATATATTATATATATATTATATATTATATATAATATATTATATATATATAATACAATATTTTCTTTTTTTTTTACATTTTATAATATAAATCGATTTCGAGGTTACAATTTATCTATTGATCTCGAATTTTTTTTCAAGAAACTCAAATGATCTTCTAGAGAATATATCGAAAAGCTAATCAATTTTAATTCGGCATTACTATAAAATACGATGTAAATTATGGTGATAAATCCCAAATGCTACAAACATAAAGTTTACATTCTTTGTAAAAAGAAAAACTGTTGTCTGTTATTGTAATAAACATAATTTATTTATAATTTTGACAATCTTTTTAAGTAAAATTTGAATACAACTTAATTTACACTATTCTAAAAATTTTACATTTATAAAATCAAAAGCTAATGGCTTTTAAAGAACCAAATTAAATTTCAACAATCGCGCCACAAACAACATTTCTTCTCCTCATAGTGCCGGAAATAAAATTTCTTTATATGTACTCGTACAATAAATCTAATCACACAAGTAGAATCCACAATTAAGTAAACGATACTTTCGTATTAAATTTGTTTGGAGAAATCTACAATCAATGAAAACAGCTGGAGTAATTCATTATAATAAGTTATGAATTATTTCAATTACTGCAAAATATGAACGTGATAACAGTTTCTCCTGTAAATAGAAATATTATCACGCCTTCTCCCTTCTCATCGAAACCGTTGAAGTTGATCCGAGTCGTTACATTTCCCGGAAACCCTAGTGGGATGAATATTTCTTGTCGGCCTCGACTATACACTAGGTGTGCCACAAATCGCGACTTCAATCTTATTCATGAATCTATTCTATAGAATAGTTTTTCTTCTAGCAAATTCAGTCTCTTGCATTATACTAGATTAGTGTATACTAAAAGTTGCTACACATGAAATAAGCAAAGTTAAATGTAAAAGCATATAAATATTTTAAACGATCGATTAAATAATAATATTGTCATGTTATTTAACAGAATATATACGTATTATTTCATTGTCAAAGTTATTAATTATCACACATTCACACACATTCAGATACTTTATATAACGTAATTTAATGTGCACTAATCAAATAATAAGATCGACAATCAATCTTGTTATTTGAGTTTCAATATATTTTCAATCTTTTGATTTGAAATACAGAATACTTTTATGAGTTCCATTAAAATACAAAATATAATTGTATTACAAACACTTTTATTTTAACACAATATTTGTAATAGAATTGTATTTTGTATTTTATATTTCAGCGGAGCACATAAAAGCATTCTGTATTTCAAATCAAAAGATTAAAAGTATTTTGTAATTCAAATAATAAGATTAATTGCCAATCTTATTATTTATATAATTAATATTTGAAATACAAGATACAAAATACTTGTACAAAATACAAAATACTTTTATGAGCTCCGCTGAAATACAAAATACAAGATACAAATATTGTTACGAATATTGTTTTTTAAATAAAAGTATTTCAAATATATGTTCAGTCCTAAATCCAATATAATGCAATTAAGTAATTCGAATTCGTTATTAATGATATTAGAAGTACTCGAATCATGAGTAATGAATCGTCTAAAAACGAGGTCGTTAATTGTAGAACACCTTAGATGTACAAATCTTCGCATACAAGAGAAACTTAAAAAATTAAAATCTAGATGGAAAATTTCTTCGCGCGTTTTTTCTCCTACAATGGTTCGTTGATCTTCGACATTGAAGTGCTCACGACGAAATCTGATCGAAAAAAAATCCATGAAATCTAACTCAAGTTGTTATTTGTTGTACTCTGTATCCTTGACATCGCACTTTGTTGCAGAGTCACGATCGAAAGAGCGATTCAATACATGTTATAATGAGTCATTATGTTACTATACAAATAATGTTACCTTTTATATATATTATATGTTATATATGTTATATTATTATATATTATATATATTATATGTTATATTATATTATTATATATTATACAAAACATAATTAATAGATTAATTTTTTTTACTGAACTTCTTGCGTTTGTGCACACAGAGTTCACATCTTTTTTCTTTTTCTTTAATGGAGAGAAAAATGAACCATGCTAAAGAAGTTCAATTAACGCTAAAAGCGACCCACACAACAATTTTCCAAAGAAATTTCTAAAGACATTTTACGTCCTAAAGATATTTATATACTAAGAACATTCCAAGAATGTTCCTTGGAGAATAAGTTGTATGGGAACAAATATAAAATATAATAAATATACCTTCTAATTATTTATTTTCTAGACAAAGATATGAATCTTATCCCAAGAATCATCCATATAATTATTATATATATTGATGCCTTATTCTATATCATACATTGCGATATATTTACCTGAAATAATGAAGTAGGTGATTCCTTCGTAGGGATGGCGGTTGCCAGCTTACAAAGCCCGTCAATTTTCGCGTGATTTTCCTGAACATGCGAATTTATTTCGCGGACGAAAGAAATACATGAACGATTGTCGAAGGGATAGAGCTAACCGGGGGATCCTCGTCGCCGGTCGAACAACATGAACGATTCACTTGTAACGTTTCCCTCCCATTGAGTGATCACTTTCCGCGCGAAAGCAACGGAAACTCGCCGGAGTCGTCGCGAACTAATAATGAGATAACGTGGTCCGAACGTGGTCTGAACGTAGTCCGAACCGCGATGATTATTAACGATACGTCGGGCGGGATGTACGCGCCGATACTCCAAGACACGGGGATCAACAGTCGTCTCTAATTTGTTTGTCAAACGCGGTAAGCCATATCGCCACCAACCACCAACGACGAAAGGCGCGAATCGCGGTGCGCGCGCGCGGGTGGAAAAGGCGCGAAACGGGAGGAGGTGGCGGTGGGAGGTAGAGGAGGTGGGGAGGGAGGTCTGTTCGGTAGATACACTTTCTGTACTCTATCTTTTTCTCCTAACTCGGCTAACTTCTCACTTCTCGCTCCCGACCAGGTACGAACGTATCTCGTCGAATATTTTTTTTTTTATCATGCCCTTTTACACTTATAGCAATTTATTGGGCTGGGCATGTATTTAAAATATTTTCATTTAAAGCACGTTATTTGCAATATGTACATTTTTTTATTTAAATGGAGCACATAAAAAGTATATTACATATTTTGTATCTAAAATCGAAAGATTGAATTTTTTGTATTTTGTAATTTAAATAATAAAACTGGTTGTCAATCTTAATATTTGAAATACAAAATATAAAAATACTTTCATATGCTTTCATAAAATACAAAATACAATTATTTTAGAAATGCGATATTATTTATTTTTCAAATAAAAGTATTTCACATATCCTTTAGCTCTTTATATAGATATTCATATATTGCCGGATATATTATTTGTAATATAATTTTAATAATAATTTTTGCTTAAATTTTTGAAATTTGAAGATAAACACATCTATTTAATAATTTAATATTAGGTGTGGAAAAAAGTTCGTGGCGTTTTTCCCATTAGATGGTATTAAAAAAACGCCACGAACTTTTTTCCAAATCTAATACTTCTCTACGAAATTTTATTCGGATTTTTAACATTACAATGTCTTTTAAATAAATTCTAAGAAATTAAACCGCGTATTTTTATTATTCCTGATTTATTTCAATTAACTTTCTTTATTAATATGAATTGTTCTTTTTAATAAAAGAATCTAATTAAAAGAATCTAATTAAAAGATCAGCTTGCTTGATTGAATATATAAATCTACTTCTTATTTTCATTGTTTTTCTTAAAGATTATCTTGCTCCATTTCTTTTCTCAAATATTTATTGTTATCACTCACAAAAACGATATATGATTGTAAATGGAGCACCTTTTTTTTCATGTGTAAACATATATAAGTGTCCGCAGTGTATTGTGCTCGAGTCCATGGGTTTGCTAAGCCCAAATAATTGTCTGTCACTCCTGCAGGAAATTAATTAATTACAAATTAGTATCATTCCGCCATCTGACGGTACCAATACAAACTTATCCAAGAATATTGTACCCAATAGGTAAGGACTGTTCGTTTGCAAAGATTTTTATTTATAATTTTACAATATTTACAATTTAATGACTAATGATTTTATAATTCAGGGAATAAATCATTAATCGCTGAATGACTACAAATGCTAATTTTTACTTATTTTATGCAAATCAATAAATATTCATTGCAACACGATTTTGTAAAAAAATATTTATATCATAATAATGCTCGTTATATTTGACGAATTAATGTAAAATTAATGTATATTTTTTTTAATCTGCATCACAATAAAAGTCGTCATTAATAAATAATAATGATCTATTTGTTACCTATGTATGCAGGAAGTCAAACGCCGGAATCGAATTCAGATTTTTTGACTAATAAGCAACTGTTCCGATACTTAGCTTATTTCGAATTACTTTTAATCAAACACATTACAAAACCAGACATTATAAATATCACATTAAAGAACTGGAGTTGATAAACAATTAGAGGATAACAGGAGAACGATTTCCTTTTTATCATCTTTAGCACAAAGGATTAAAGATATGAACCACAGAATGGCCAAAGTGCATAGAGGCTTTTCTATAAAATTAAAAAAAATTTATTAAAGCTTGCCTAATTTAGACAATCATATAATATAATATATTAGCATGTCGCAATAGATGCCCCACCGATACGATATATAAACGAATTTATCTCGCATGATTTACTTTATGACGAGTGTCTCCTTTTCGTTATGAAGCGACGCACGTATTTTTCTTCCAGCGTGCGTAATACACAATAGCTTTATCAAAATTAGGACGCGATCCCTTTGAAAATTATATCTAATTAAAGTTATTCGAAATACTGAAAAATAGATCGTCCTCTTTACTTCATCCTACTATGCTCTGAAGGAGCACATATCTTTTTTTATTAACATTGGTTCCTATACAATCACCTAATAAGCGCATAAATTGTCGTCACCTGGACTTCGTTTCTCTGGTCAAGACGGTTTGCGAAGAAACTCGGATATATAAAATATATAATATATATCATGTATAGGTTTATCATTATATATCTAATCTGATTCTAGAATGCTATCGTTATATTCAGCGATACTAACATATAAACATAATAAAAAATGTAATTTTCTGTTTTATCGAAAGATACAAATTCTCGTAACAAATTATCATTGTCACTTCATACTCTTTCACTTATAATTTGCAATCGCTTTCAAAACAGAATCATGCATAAAATGTGGATTGAGATCGAACTCGAAGCTATTAACTACGTATAAATTTTCATTTTACGTATCACTTGAATAAAAGATATTATTCATTACTTTTTAATAATTAAAATAAAATAAAATAAAATAAAAATTACACAAAAAAAAGATATAAAAGATATAAAATTGCGACTATTAGACTCAATATAAAATAAAAATGGACACATACAAAATAAAAAGAAACATCTCCTTATAAAAATTATTAAAAAATTCATTTCATTAAAAAATAAAATTTACGTACACACAATAACATTCTAGAATCAAGGCACAAACAGGACACATTTTCGAAATAAAATCTAAGTTGTGGAATGTGAATATATGATAGAAAAATGCATAATAGAAAATTAATCATGTTGCCCTGTAGCTTCTGTCGCTAGAAATGCCCATACAGAGCCATTCCTTCTAATAATTTATAGATACGATCAAAGTTTTACTCAGTTATCGTATTGTATCGTGTCCAATTATGACATCACATGAAACTACGCTAAAAACGCGACATTAACTAAAAAATATCTTCTTTTTACAATGTATTCAGTTGTTTCATTCAATCACATGATTAGGCCTTTGTAGAGTTTTCGGAGACGTGATGTAGCCGCTTTTCACTACGTTCACAACAAGATTTTTGGGCTTCGGCGGTAACGGTGGAGGTTTCGACAGCTTCGTATGCGACACATCTGTGCCACCGTAGCTTCCTGAGTATGGACTTTTCGATGGGGAATCAGTACCATTCTCGATAATTGTTTGATCTCCATCCATCAATGTCCTATCGCCGTCTAAATTGAATGAGCTCTCAAGGCACTTACTTAAAGGCTCGGTAATATTAACCAAGGCTGAAAATCGCTCGTTCGCAGCTCCATTTGTCACGTGCGTAGAATACTCGTATCCGCTGCTGCTTTGCTTATCCTCGCTTGAGTCATAAAACTTCGTGGTACCCTCGCAATTGGCCGATACTACTCGAGTCCTTCGCATCTTGTTAGAATCAGATGGTTTCCCGTTTTCTTTGTTCTGATCAGTAATTTCATAGCTTTAAGAGTCGAAACCCATATATATATGACATAGAGATCTTAAGTTTAAATTTGTGCACACAAACTCTCTCTCTCTCTCTCTCTCTCTCTCTCTCTCTCTCTCTCTTTCTCTCTCTCTCTCTCTCTACTGTTACTAAACTTCAATGTAAGATAAAATAGAATAAATTGAATATTTGTTGTAATGCACACGTGACTATACCTTTAAAAAATCTGGTAATTCAAAATTGATTTCCGTCCCTCTCTGATCCTCCAATCTCGATCTTTGCGCTCTTTTCAATCCCTCGTATAATTCTAAACAAATATGACTTAAATAAATAAATTGAGCTTAACAGATAAAATTTTAATTAATAATCCTTTAAATAATTTTATAATTATATATGAAAATAAAATAAACTTTAAAATCTGGATTTGTAAATTATAAAACATCTTACGTAAAAGAGGAATATATATTATATATATTATATATCGTTCTTACCATCTCCGTCAAATCTGCCTGGAAGTTGCAATTTTACGCCATTACGCCACTTTGCAATAAGTGGTGGCTGGGATTTAATGGGTGCTCCCTCATGAATGCAATCGTTTGTATTACTCTTTTCACTTGTGTTGCAACATTTAGATTTCGCCTTAAAAAAAAATCGGAAGTGTATATTAAAAAAAAAAAATTAAATTTTTTGATTAGAAAGATATAAACATTGAATATATTACCTTCTTCTTCCCGTGAATTGTCGAATCTCGAAGGAAGAATTTGCTAGATAATATAGAAGAACCTTCTGAACGTTGATCATCCGACTATAAAAAATAATTCAGTAAAAAAGATACAAAAGTAATTCATTGTATAATATTAGATAGTTCTTTAAACATTACTGGGCTTACCTTACATGATCCTTCACTATATTGATACTTATTTCTTTTTCCAACTAGGAGCTCCTCAAATACTTTATTAGTTATTTCATCTAGAGTTGGTTGTGCGTGTGGCATTTCATCTAAATATTTAGCAGTATGCAATTCCCGTTGAAAATCTGCAGAATAATAATATTTAATTAAAGTAAAACTTTAATTTGTTATCGACTTATCAAATATTATATGTATATATGCATTAACCTTCTTCATTCGCCATTACAATAATGCGTGTAGGAGCATTGATAGCCATAATATCCATAGGAACACAACGGCCTTCACTCCAAATACTAATCAAATCTAAATTGAAACCATATTTATTTAGAAGAGGTCTCAAAATTTCTTTCAGAGTTTTACCCTTGTGAGCGATAATGCTTATTATCCTTCGCGAGGGTAATTCTACTTTTAAAACTTTTGTGGGAACGACTTCCACTTCCTGGCCTGCTAATACTGACGAAAAACATTTCGTGTCCACCATCTGCAAAAATTAAATTACATTAATGCAATAATTAAAAGACTTACTTTATCTTTTCCATCACCAAATTATAATACAGAATATAAAATAATAAATAAAAAAATACATTACCCATTAGATGTTTTATACTTCGTGCAAACTAATATAAAATATTAGAGAAACATAAATTCTATTTATATTTATGATGCATAAATAGAATTTTTATTCATTATAATGCAAAAAAGCAAACGTGCATGCATTAGATAAAAAGTATTTCTCTAAAGCTTGCATTCGGTTAAACAGAAGAAGGCAACACAAACCTCATCTGTTGCTAGTATCAGAACATCATAGTTAGAATATCGTAGGGCTCGCTTATCGAGTAGACGGGTAACCACGTCTTTAATGCTCTCGGTTTGGCTGGTTGTCACTACAGTAGTGGACCCATCAGGTAATATGACTCGACATAAACCCGTGCATTTGCTGCGAGCATCTTTCTTTTCATTCATTTGCCCATCGTAAGACGATACAGACTACAAGTGAACATACATTTGTTCACGTATATACAAATTGACATATAAGTTTTTATGTGCACTTTAAAATCTATATAATTTTGAATGGCCTGATACTATTTTGCAAATTTAAAAAACTTAATAAAAAATAATTTATAATAGTTTGTATTAAATCTGTTCTAAATACAATAGCTGATGCACATCTTAGTGGATTAATGCAATGTACTACTCTTTCACCTGATTACTATTATTATTAATAATACTACTTTTTCAAAAAGTATATCACCAAAAGCACTCTCTACAAAATAGATTTACACACAACACTCATTAAAATAACTCAATGTGCAACTAAAAAAATTATCGCAAAAATTTTACATAAGTTTCACTTCAATACCAGCACAATTCATACAAGTCTTTTAATTCAATTGTGGAAGGCAAATTTTATTATTAAGATATGTATTCAATTTCATATTTAAAACGTCATCAGGTTGCTGTGTTAGTTACAATAATACTTACATGTTTGTTAAACGATTGCCGTAACGCCAAATCCCACGACGCTAACGATGACCGACTACTAGATATTGATACTGTATCTTCATTATTGTTACCTTCCGTTTCTCTCTTAATAACTGTAAAGCTTTTATATATAGTCTCACTTCGGCTAGGAGTTTTATTGTATTCGGATTCACCACGATCTTTTGATTTAGATCTGAAAATGCAGTGAAACGAAATAAAATACACATTGCCCGAGCAAACGTTTTCGTTTATCAATAGAAATAAAATTGTAAATAATTTACCTATTTTTTCTGTTCCATGGAAGAAGTGACTTTCGACTCCGATCTTCTGCATCGGAGTGACTCTTCTTTAATTTTACGCTAGGCGAACTTGTAAGATGTAAATCACAGTCTTCTGTATCAACAACAGCACTTCCCGCTTCTATGCAGGCACGATAAAGTTCCGATCGTAAGAATCTCGGGTAACTGTCGAACTTCATTAGGTTGAATACTTGCTTCTGAGTCTAAGGCAATAATAGCAATTACTTGTATTATATACAATAAAATTCACAGATATATTTATCATATAATAAAATATACATAAAGAACAAATATTTTGAAAGATTTAGTGATTTAATTTATTATCAATAAAATTTTAAGTATCGTGCAATATTTATTTTTTTCTAATAAAAATGACATTTAAAAAAATAACATACCTGTAGAAATAAATCCGCGGGTGCTTCATCGAGTAATTCTTGAGTAATTTGTCCGGACGCATGACTATCAACATTTACTGGCTCGGCGGCTGTGTTTGACAAATGGCGCTGATATATCTGACAAGCTAATCGACGGCGCATAGTAGTATCTTTAGTATCTTTGTATCTTTCACAAGCAGCCCAAAAATATATATTTTCATGACTAAACTCCTTCTTGAGAAATTCCTAGAATAAAATCAATTGCATACAATAATTATAACACACTGCATACAATGGTCAATAGATACGAGAAGAATCGCGCAACACTCACAGCGAACGTTTGTAAACCCTTTGGATCCTCCAACAATTTCTCAAATCCATTTGCCCAAGTATGCACTCCCTTACAGTCATTATTTTTGTCACAAGACTCGGTACTACCATACTGCAACAAATATATATTTCATTAATAAAATAAAACTGCAAAATTAATCTAGAAATATTATTTTAAATGTTTTATTATAGATGAACAAAAATTGTCTAAATAAAAAAAACTTCTTAGATATAAAAATTTCCTTGTGATCTAAAATAATCTAAATTATCAAGCTTAATATTAAAGAAAGTTGGCAAATTAAATACTTAAATAATGCTTATTTTTTTTAAATTACACATTTCTGAATTACTTATTATCAAATTGTACAACTAAAGATTCTTTTGATATAACAGCATGGATATAGAAACTATTTAAAAATAAATAGCGTATTCATTTCCAGCGTTCTATTGTAATTGGTGCTAGTTAATTAATATTATTGTTATGCACAATCTAAGATCTTTATTTGCAATTCTACTTATCCATTACATCACGAAATCTTCAAAAGAGATTCTAATATTAATTCCTGCGCATTCTTACGAACTGGAACCTTTACAGTTCAGCACCTGTCGTGCACGCAACAGGTGCGCGCTATGAGAAAACGCTTTCTTGGATCGCTCGCTTCGCGTGCTCTGTTTTCCCATCCTCCTTCCCCGTTTATCTTCCTACGTGTGCGGAGCTAACGCGCAATTTCATCTTCCCACGTACGATTTTTTTCAATTGACATTACGGTGTAATTAAAAAAGCTACTTAAATGATACTCCAAAATATTCAAGATACCAATAGTCATAACAACGTTCCGGTTGACGAGGAGAAAATTAAATAAAGACTAAACGTTCGTGCATCGGACAATTCGAGGAATGCGGCTTTAAACGAACATGAGTCGTCGCGTTATGAGCTCATGAGCCCAAAGCCCGTGATTATCAATAATTAAGGAAATAAGTCGCGTCAGCACGTTCACCGCCAAAGACGTTAATGAACAATCGACAAGCCGATCTGGGCTTTAATTAAAAAGAATATGATTATCGCATTTTTTACGGTCGATGATTTTATCTCTGATGGATTTATCCCGGTGTTTCTACGGCGTACGAAACATTCATTAAGATACAAGTGCGATGTTGAGTTATGTTCACTTTTTTTTTGACCTCTCTTAATACATTCACTTTATCACTTAATCGTCCGATATACAGAGTGTCAAATTTAATGCAACAGAAGAAGGACATCTTGCGTGAATCTCTCGAGTTCACTATTCCCAAGGCTGCGTTCAGAAATTTCCTATCATTTTATCCTTATTGTTCACCAAATGTTATAGTGAATTTGGTTAGACGTACTAGTTCACTGATATTGAAGCTTTCGAAAACAAAACAAGGTAAAAATGTTTAATAAAAAATGTTTAATAAAAAATATATATATATATAGTATGCGAAATCCTTAATACTCTATGCTATTTTGTAAAATATATATTGTGCCCAATTTCTTTCAGGAAGTTACGGATAACTTTAATCCAAGAGATATCTCCATTGTAATCTGGGAGATATTTCTTGAATAAAATTAACTAGAGATGAAGAAATTAGGCATTAGACATTTTATCGTTCGAAATATTTGAATTTCATTTTTACATACAGATTATATTAGAACAGCTTTAGACTGCTTTTCTTAGAAAACATAGTCGATACAAATAACATTCCATTTTTCTTGAGAGTCAATGAATCACAAAGATAAAGCGACACTTGTATCGACAGGTTTCCTAAAAGGAAACCAGTCATAATATGCACTGCACATTAGTGTGTCCAACAGAATGCGTTACAAGAAGTTTTTTGTGGCTAAACTAGTGTACAATTTTGAAATCTAAGGTCTGTTTTTATTCTCTTTTTCTCGCTTTCGCCAAATAAATATAGCCATCTCACTTTAAGTTCCTTAAGTGTACACTAGTTCAGCCACAGAAAACAAACCCTTAAAGTCAGGTATAAGTTTGATATTTGAGAAAGAGAGTTCTAATGCAGTTTAAGGCATTTCAATCAACTCCAATTAACTTTAATCGATGATTAGTCCATTAGAATTGACCAATCACATTTGTCAATAAGTTGGCAATAAATTTGACAATAGATGTAGGAATAAAGATTCTATCTTTTTTAAAGACAAAATGAATGTCATTCTATCTTTATTGCCTGAATGCCAAGAAAAAGAGAATAATATTTGTATCATTAAATGAAAAGCAGCCATAACAATCACGTTTCGAATATTCGGTGAAACAATCTAAAAGTTTTCTAAATGTTTCTCAAATGAGCTTTCTGTGAAGTCTGTGAAGACTCAGTTGCCGGTTGCTGCAAGTCAATTTCAATTATTTAACTCTGAATATACAAACTTACGACAGACGACGAAACTTTTCCTAAAAACGGATCCATTCCAAATTTGCCGAACCATGCGTCATCGACAAATTGCTGCGGCGACAGCGAGACATGCCGCATACAACAGTGTTCACGATGCACGGCTGAATACTCCGAGCAAACCTGGCTCTTTTTTCTACGTACTGATTTCGCCAACGCATCCATGTCACGCTCGCGGGCCACACGTTTTCACGTCAGTGGCGACGGCGGCAATGTCATTTATCAATCTCTCGGTACTCGCACATACCGAGCGACGATTGCATACTTTGGCGCGGAATAGGTAAAAGAGCGGACGATGTCGACGTCAGCAATGAGAGCTAAACAGGCGATTTGCTTGTGTAATAACGAGGGCTCCGCCCAGCGTGATGATCGGGCATCGCCAAGCCACGGAACAAGTCGCGAACCACTGCGTGCCTTGGACCTTGGCAGACGTGACCAGACGTGACGTAACGTGACGTGTCGCAGGACACTACGAGCTGTTGACGATAGCGATAACGAGTAGCCAGAACGACGTAATCGTCTGCAACATCGTCGCGACTGCACACATCGTGTGCTACACGGTTACTACCGCATTCACCCTGGTGTGTTACGACGCTGAAGCTGGGGCCACTTTACGCTCGAACAAGGCCCACTTCCCTCCCTATTTCTCTCTCTCTCTTTCTTTTCTTCCTTTTCTCTCTCGCTCGCTCGACATCCCTTCACCTCTCCCCCAATGTTGTTTCTCGACTGATTCATTCTCATCGTCGACCCGTCACTTGCCCCGCTCCTCTTCCGCTCCCATCGCCACTACCACTACTACAACGGGCCCGCGTCACGGCCTTTCCCTCTCTGTCTTCACCGACGAACTCTATCGTTCAACCTCGTTTTAACATCTACGCAGGGCCGCAAGCAGGGAGCCGATCCGGAGGGATTCATGAATACAGAAGCGAAGAGGTGTTGGGTATTTTAAATGAACTGTGAAATACGGATCGATTAAAATGAGGATTAAGACTTAAATGAATGAAAGTTTTTTGTAACTATATTAAAGGATATATAGTTTTGTGCAATTAGAAGTAACAGTTTCAAAATAAAATACCTAAAATCCTTTATCTTAAAAATAAATTGTGTTAAAATTTTTCTAATTCTTCAATTGAATCAATATAATTAATTGTATATAAGTTGTCAGTTTGATTTGGCTGTATAAACAATAAGTCAATGAGATAAATGTAGATTAAGGTATTTAAGATATTTTTCGATGATATGTTTGATTATAATAATATATAAAAGCTGTTTATGACAGAAAAAAATGAATTCTGAATACGGAATGGATATCCTCTGTGCAACCGACCCTGCATCTATCATCATAAGATCTATTCATATACCTAAAGGCAGTGCATCAACCTCAGAGTTCGCGGAAACATTTTTTTAACGTTACTCTAGCATTGTTGGTTATAACGTAGTTATTAAGAGCTATTTTCAACTCTGCACCAGCACAGATTGAGTTTAACGACTCAATCCTATTTAATCTTATTACGCTAATTTATGCCATTTTACGAATTATGATGTTACTTTGAGAATTGTAATGTTAATTCTAGCTTATTACTATCTACAAATATTGAAGATTAAATGTTTTTGTCTATTATTTTCCGAGTGTAATCACAGAAAATCGCAAATTTATAATTTTCATTTTTATTTCTGTTAAAAAAATTTTAATTCAAGCATCTAATCATCATTTTAAATTATAAAAGAAGAATTAATCTTAAGTTAACTTCAATTTTAGTGTTTGTTGCTCGATTTTGAATTCGTCGGAAATCTGCAGAGAGGAAATACTACTAAATGATTACTGAGATATCTTGTACAAAATTGCGAGCCTGATTCGAGCAGTATCTATTACATTAGTTTGTAATTCCATTCCTAGAAGCGGCGGATTTGGTATTTATATACTAAATAAAGTAATCGTATGCGAAAGCGTGTGGCATAAATAAGACCCAGGAACATGTTCGCACAGAGCCGATCTGGTTTCTGTTTCGTTTTTATTTGACCCTTGCCTATGTGCACGAGCGCAAATCAGAGGCAGGAAATGATGACGCAGTCGTGAATAACGAGTACACGAGAGGAACCGGAAATCGTTTGCAACGACAAACCTATGGGAGCATTAATGATGCGCATTTTCGGAAGTAATCGGAACTCGTGAGAAACCAGCGAGAAAGATATGATTTCGCATACATTTCGCTAATTAATGTAAAAAGATATGTAGATTGGCTACCGGTAATTAAGATGATATATAACGATAAATTAAAATGATTTGATATATACTGTTTCCGAAAAGTACGATTTTCTCAAAGAAAATGCTTGACGATGGTATTATAAAAATCTCAAAACATTTATCACAAGCTCTAAATAAAAAAGCAACATTATTATAAATTATATAATACAAAATAAAAATAGATAAATAAATATATTCCAAAAAAATTGTTCTTTTTTGTTGAGAATAAGTTTAACAAGATGAAGAAATCAGAAAATATTAGATTATTATTATCATTTGCAAAAATGTCAGAAATTGAAAAACGCAAATTGATTAGCAACTTCTCAAAGAGAAAAATTTACATATATCGACAAAACAACTTTCCTAAAACTATGACAGATTGAATTAAATGAAAGATCTCTCACTATGCAATTGTCCGAGGCGCTGTTGCGAAAATTCCGTATCTCCTGCAAACTTCCCCAAGGTCGAGGCTTGTCAGATTTGCCGGAATACGAATGACAGTAAGGTTGTCGGGCGTACTCCATGCTGGAATTTATGTCCTCCAAGCTGTGCACTAACGATTTCGTGACCTGGCCACAGTACACTTTCGGACTGAGCTTGTTCGTAGTGTCCATGAGGCGTTTTAATCCTTCCGTCGACGTCACTTTAGACGATTCCACGGCGTCCTCGATGCCGTCGAGCAATGCTGTGGTACAAACGGACGCGAGGGATCCAACGGACGTACTGGCCAACATGGTACGTGCCGTCGCAGCAGGGGCAGATGTTCCGGCGCAGGTGGTGGTTGTACCTTCCCCACTCCCCGCCACGTGCCGCATCTCTGTGAAAAGCGCATTTCGTAGTTCCCCACCATTGCCACTTCTACATTCGCGCTTGTTAAGCTCGAAGTTAAACGAATTCTGCCCTAGTTGTATCCCATTTCAGATAGATACAGTTGAAGAAGAAAGAAAAACGGGATCTTAAAATTATGTGCAATTTTTGCCGCATCGCATTTCGGATTGTTAAATCGAATTACCTTTAGAAAGATCAAATTTTAGTTCTTCGCTCCACAATTTGGCCTCTGAGGTCGCGCGAACTGTCAATCGGTGTCCCGCAGCCTCATTGACAGGTTCTTTGGATAATCGCGCGCTTACATTCTGTAAATGAATTATCCGTGAGCCAAAACGGTGGAATATTATATTATAGAATGGAGTAAGTGGCAAAGCCACTTTTAATGTTTCAGATATTCGATTATTTTAAAATATATACGTATAGAAAAATGATAAATTATATTTTTTAATTATTAAAAGTATTTCTAACAAGTATTTATAATGTCAAAATGTTTGTATGTTTCATGTGCTAAATTATGCTCAAATTATGATCTCATATTTTTGTCTTTTCCAATTCAGTCTAATTTAAAGACCTCATTGCATTGATAAAAGTGACATATTTTAAAATTAACACCTTTTTCAGTAGAACATTTTTAATTCTGAACGTAACTTTAGAACGTTTTAATTAAGATAATAAAAATGCATAACATTACTTTCTTTCCAATTATACCATAAATATTCAATTATATGTATTCTTTAAAACTATGTCATGAATTTTCAAAATTCAAACATTGTAACTCTTATACTAATTGTTTACTTATGTCGCTTTTCTATCAACATCCTTTTTAGAATCACTCAGGTCATTGAAGGTAAATATAGGTTTTTTAGATATAAAATTTATAAAATAGAGTGATAAAAATATTAACAGAATCTAAATTTAAAAAGTACCCTATATTGCATATTGGAGTATTGCCTCCTTCGTTCGCGATCATTTGCCAGATTTTTACTCGAACAGCTGCCGTAGTCATCTTTAAAACCTATTCCGGAATCACTGTTGCTCGAATGAGCAGTCGACGTGCTAATGTTGCTCGGTTGAGGAGAAGCGGTGTCCAAGCGCATACGTGCTTCATTGTAAGGATTTGTGCAATTCTCCCCATTCGTGCAATCGGATATATACAATGTCTGTATGGCACCGATAAGGCTCGTACAACTGTCAGGAAACTCTTGGCAAACGTTTAACTCTGATGATTTTGTACACATAAATCCAAACACATTACATGCACTGGAATGCACTTCATGATCGATTAATTTGTAATAAATAGTGAAAACATGACACGAATTCGAAACGATATCATCTGTGTTCCTCATGGACTTAGTTAATATTCCAAAATACTGCTTGTCTTGCTCGGAAAAAGAGTTACAGAATATTATTCGATACGAAGGATATTCGGCTATAATGCGATTCTCCGAATTGGTGAGTTTAATATTGGCAACGTGAATGGTGAGAAGAACGGTAGTTGGATTTCGCTTCTCAGCTTTCAGTCTTTTAATGCATTTTCTTAAAACCTGCAACAAGAACAAGCAAATATATTTTTTGCTATTATTTCTTTATTATATATATTTTATACAAAATGAATATCACAGCAATATGTTTATTATATTAAATTGACAATTAAACCATTTAGATTTACAACCAATCAAGTATTAATTTATTGATCTATTCAAGTTTATTGGATCAAAAATGTAATTTATTTTCTCACTAATATTTAAAAAAACTTATTTCTCTGCTATTTGATGATTTTGTTAATATAAAATCTTTTTTTATGAAAAAGTGTTAGAGCTTTTTAATAATGTTCACCCAAACGATATGATTATATAGAATATTTGAACAGACCAACAGGATTAATCAACAAAAATTATTATGAATTGATTTTAAGTATGTGAGAATGTACCTGCATCATAGAGGACGGATGCAATTGATTCGGTATATCGATAGTACCGAGATAACCGACAACCGTTCTGTGTACGATCTTTTCAGAGTCGCGTTTATGAGACGCCGGTGGTGGTGGCAGCGGGAGCGGACTTGTCATATTCCAGCGATAATGCAAGCCAGAATAATTATACTGATCTTTAGCATCAGGCATTGCTAGGCCATCTGTATGGAACATAGCGCCACTCTGTAGATCCCTGACTACCTTGGCTGCTCTGCATTGTAACTGTAAAGCACTCGTACTAGCAGTTCGTGGCTTGTGTGCATACTTGGGCTTGGATCTTACGGTGGCTAAGCCCTCCTCGTCCGAGGAGTCGGAGTAATAGTTTTCGGCGATCTGCAGCCGTAGGATACCCTTGGAGCTTCCAATCAGCTGCACCACGTCGTCGTGTGGTACCTTGCTGACATTGTGACCATTGACGGCGACTAGGTAGTCGCCAGCGCGCAGACCAGCACCTTCCGCCGGGCTGCCTTGCACGATGCAGCTGAGTATGCACGGCTGCTGGCCCGATATCGTAAAGCCAAAGCCCTTCGTGCCACGGACTACTTCGACCGCCCTTACTCCATAGTTCACCCGCTTCTTCTTCCGCCTGTTCTGATGCATGTCTGCTTACCTGTCGCACGTGGGCCTCGCAACGTCACGAAGGGTCTCCAGGGAGGAGCACGTCACGGTGGTTCGCAGACTTCATAATTCATGACCTCACGTCTCTACAATGATCATCTTCTTCTATGACGTTCCTTTGTCTTGTTTATAACTTTGATCATAGACCCCCTAGGAGTCTAGAACCAATTTCTTCTCCTTTAGTGAGAGATCTTCCAGAAGAAGCTGCTCCGCAACGACACAACGGACTGTCACTTATGTGGCACTATTCCTGGCCCTCGGGACCTCGCTGATACGCCCACTCCTATTCGCGGAAATCATCGTGGATTATTTGATAGATTAATCCCAAGTCTCGATAAAAATGTCGTTCGAAACGAGCACTCTAGACCTACCTGGACATTTGCCACTGTTCGCCACTTCGCGTTGTTCGTCAGCCGAACCTCGCTAAAAGCTCTGCGAGCGGATGTTTTGGAATGCGTCCATCGAGAAGGCTAGAGAAAGGTAATCGACCTTGTGGCAAATAGCTTAGCCCGAGGTGGCTCACCGTCGTCATAGCGGATGATTGGACGAAGAAGTTCTGGACATTTCACATTTTCCTTACCGGCGGCCAATCAACATTCTTAGCACTTTGGGTCTGTTCGTTTTGTCCGCCTCACAATAATTTGTTTATGTTTTAATAAAATGATAAATAATTAATTAATGCTATTATACGTAATAAAAATATATTAGTCTTTTCGATTTTATAATAAATTCACTAGTTATGAAAATGCAGAACACCGTAATAATTCAATCTTTTAAAATTATTTTGAGGTAAATTCTAAACGACTAAAAAACATGATCTATTTTCTCTCCTGAAATTTGGCCAAAAGCCTCCGATTCGCTCCAAATAAAACAAATATATTCTCTTGCCCATTATGCCTTGCCTATTATTTATAATCGTTTTCGAACTTCAATTAAAAAAAGATCTCGGTAAATATTTTCTAATTTTCTTGTAATTTTGTAAATTTGTGTATCTTCATACGTAGAATATATTTCGAGAAAGAAAATTGTCGCTCAAATTTCGTTTTTTTTTTAATTTTATCTTTATTTTAATATAAATCTAGACGACAGATTCGCAAAACAAATTCGCAATCGATGATCAAATATCTTTCTTATCTTATCAAAAAAAGCCACTTTCGTTTCATCCGATACTTCACTGTTTATCACGATCGGCACTTTCGGTGTTATCGACTTTCATTTTTTTTCGCTCTTATAAAGTGTATATATACCGCTGTCTGCCGCTGTCCAGCATCCGTAGACTACCATAGAGGCGTAGAATTAATATTCGACTCGTCGACTCGAACTGACCCGAACGTGCATCGCTCAGAGTACGTCTGGAAAGTCACCGGTTAACATATAATCGGCGGCCGATAACGACTTGTTACATAAATCGCTATCAACAGCGAGAGAGGTAAACACGATTCCAGTGCGTTCCACCAGGATCACCGCCCGTTCATCCTTCCGTTGAAATCCATTCTCTAATTCTATATATATTCTTTATTCATTCTTTATTCGTCTAAATCGTCATAAATCGTGCATCGGCGAGCGTACCGGACATGTCCCTGTGCCTCCTTGCTTCGAGAGCTTCGAGTAATGTCTCCTGCAATTAAATCTACAATTAGCTATGAGTTACAACATGGGTGGGCCATCTAGTGTTTGGAATTTCTATTACCGGTTATTTTGAGTTTGAAAGGCGTAATAACATTTATGACGTATCAGAAATTTAGTTTTTTGTTTGACATTTACGAAATGGGTCGCTATACGCTTGAACAAAATTGGGAAATATTGAAAA
>Ga0157364_1001138_pt1 | contig 21700 bp, 15 predicted proteins | sample AttsexASBM2_FD_111476 | JGI IMG/M metagenome (GOLD analysis project Ga0157364, IMG submission 111476) | Fungus gardens microbial communities from leaf cutter ant in Ribeirão Preto, State of São Paulo, Brazil - Atta sexdens ASBM2 | ecosystem: Host-associated > Fungi > Mycelium > Unclassified ...
CCATCAACACGATCGACACAACGACGAGAACTTCGTCAAAGAGCTTCAAATACGAACGATACAATATTAGGGATTTTAGAATGTTAAAATTCATTAATTTTCTACATATATTTTTACAATGTTCACTTGCTTAGTGAAATCATTAGTCATTATAGATATAGAATGTTATATATAAATATATAACAGCATCGATTATAAAAATATATTACAGTACGAGATTAATGTTTAATTGACGAGATTGATGATAAACGTTTAAAATACTTTTCATTGCTGCGAATTAAGCATATATCAAGACAAAATCCGTACATATCTAATGACTGTTATGTTAATAATAGTCTAATCTAAATAAGAGACAGTACACAAAGAAAGATTTTGTTGAAATTTCTAAGAATTTAGTTATATTAGATAGATTTGAAAATAATTTTTATTGCATCCAAATAATTATATAGGGCACTCATCGATTGTTAAAATGTTAAAATTTTTTGCAGTAATGCTCATCGTGTTCAATTCCTACATAATTATTTTGATGGTCCAACAGAATTATTTTCAGATCTATATATAGCTAAGTTTTTAAATATTTAAGCAAAATCGTTCTTTCCCTGCATAAATCATAATCAACGTAGGTGATGTATCTTCCCCTCACGTCGATTCTTCATTTCAAGAATATTTACGCTAATGGCGGAATGCCGCGAAGCGCATTCTTTTTCAGCCGAGACACGGAAAGAAGCCACGAGCCGCCACGTTTTATCTCTCATCGAGATGTTTTCGATCTTTACATAATCGTATCGACGGCGGTAGAAAAAGCGCGAATACTCGTATTTAGGTAGCTCTCTCTCGAGATCTCTTGAGCGCCGAAGGACGCATTCGCGCAAATTTCGTAGTCGGGCTTATGATTACTTCGCACATAACCTGCCATTATGTATATTACCGTCTCTCGCGCATTTCGTCCGTGGGCTTCCGATGTTGCTCGTGCAGGGAAAGAGAGCGGAAAGAAGAGCGAGAGCGAGAGAGAGAGAGAGAGAGAGAGAGAGTGTGTGTGTGTGTGTGTGTGTGTGTGTGTGTGTAAGGGCCAATGAGCATACGCGCGAGAGCGTATACAAGCGCTGAGTATACATTTGACTGGACAGAGGCATAAATAATATGATCTCGCCAAGGGCCAATCTTACGGTAGTAGACACACCGAAGTAGCCGCGGTACGATGATTAAAACTTGCTCATAGTTATGATCGATCCCTGCGTTACATCGTCGCGCATATATACGTGCCATTATTCTGCCGCGAATATTCTCTATACATGCTCTTTACGAGCTGTCGAAATATTATCTTGTTGAGGTTGGAATTATATGTAATAAATTACTTTTTTTTTTATCGTTACTGTATAAACGCGACTACAAGAAGTCATGAGAAATCTCTCACCACCTGCGTCGTTTCACATTCTGGTCAACTTTGTCCCGATCGTCAAATCCTTCTCCGCTCTCTAAATTGTTAAGTCATTATATTAAACCCGTTATTATACATCGAAAACAACACCTGGAAACAAAAATCTTCCTCTTCTTCTATTATATTTATCGAAATATGCGCCTGTCGTTATTTAAGCGAACCCAATCGCGTAGCGGCAAACCGACCGGAAAGACATAGCTGGCCAGTCGGGCGAGAGAGAGAAAATAAAATTCGCCGAACCTCGGTAATACGTTTCGAAACAATTACGCTATGCTCGAACGCGCCCGATGGCTACGACGATCTCTTCGCATATACGTCTCAACGGCCGCCGTGAAAAAAGACAGGGTCGCAAAAAGACAACGCGACAAAGATCCTCGTTCACCTCCGGCTAACCGATGTCTCTCTTTTTTCGCAGTATATCTCTTACAGTTGCGGTATTATACTTGTGGTTCGATTCCATTGTAAGAAGAGTATCATTCTTTCCACTTGATTTCTGACGAAGATCGTCGCGATCCTCCGAGTATTTCTTTGCTTTCATATCGACTGTGAGCGCGTAATCGGCACCCTTCGAGCTATGACGAAGCCAAGAGCGCGGAGAGTCATCAGGACAAAATTACAGAACGTTGTGCGTGAAAATGAATGTCGATAGCAAACGAATAGAATGGCTCGAATATTGTGGAACGATAACTATCTGTTGGCTTGTATGCACTGCAAATCCAAGTGTATAAAAAATTACTTCGATATATGTGTTTAGTTTTCTGTGTAAAAATAGCAATGCACTACATGTGTAAATCCATGTTTATAAGCAGTATTACTTTTACATAGAAAACTAATCATACGCATATATATTGAAGTCACGTTTCACACACACACTTAGATTTGCAGTATGTATCGTTAATGTATTCATATTCGCAGATTGCAGAATCACACGAGACCAGGACTGAACAATTAATCGTTAATGACAACTTTGACTTAGTGCATAAAGGGATCCAAGTAAATAAGCGGATCGGGGACGACTCGCTCTCGCAGCATTTACAAAAGCATAATAAAGCGGTCGTAAACGTCACAAGCATTTTTCCAGTCGGTAATCGTGAACGACGGCGACGGTATCTCGCCATCCAGTGATGTTTCTGCGGCTTTCACCGCAATCACGCACGACAAATAAGCATGCTGACATTACAGGACTATCAATCGCGTATGCATGCAAATATCTTGTCGCGTACCGCGTTGACCTTACAGTTTCATCTCGCGATCAAGCGATCGCGAATCGACGAGCACATTGTCCACATAGGACATCCGACAGCTATCTTTCCTTGGAAAGGACAATAGATACGACAACAGCAACTTACTCGTCAATGGTCAGATAACAGGATCTCAAAGCAAAGAGATAAACCTGATTAGAGAGGATCGATCTCTTCCGATCACTTGGGTGCACGCTAACAAATTGTCGGTCGGCGCAACGTGTAACCTGCCCGCCATTGTAACAGTCGTTAATGGTGGGACAAGTTATCAACTACTGTCGCAAGCAAGTCGGATCTTTACATAAAGACCGTTGTCACAATCCTGTCCACTTCGCAGGGGTCTGCCACTGTCACCAATGTGACCATTGAGAGGACTTGTAAGTACATCGTCGCGCTCTTCCGATCGTATCAAACTGAGACTTGCCGAGACACTGCTTGTTGCGAGACACCGCGTGACAAGGACGATCGCGGAGGATGAGCCGCTAAGCGAGTGCTATTATTATCGCGATGTAACATTGTTATGGATGCATCAGCAAATGGAAAAGAAAACATAAAGACCTTAATGCATTGCTTCTTGCGCAGAAGTCGTAATATGTAAATAATGATCACTGCAGTTGCACGTGTGACGGATTGAGAATTTCCTTTAATTGTGCACGATGAGGTATCAAAGGTTTGCATGAAAGATTAAAGTTTACATATCAGTGGAAATTTAGGTAGATAATATATTGATATATTATATCTGTAAGGTAATTTATCGAAGAATCAAGTAAAGGGACGGGAAGTTGCAATTCTTTTCGTGTCGACGCGCGAAAAAGAAGCAACGTGGGAATGTTATTATCGCAATATGTGTGCAGTACAGTGTGGGATCCAATCTCCTCTACCGTACGACGCGTCACGAGACGAACGTAAGCGGGATTACTCATTCTTGCGAAAAGATTGCAACAAAGTGGGAAAAAGAAAGCGGTGAGTAACGGCTGAAACGACTTTCGATTGTACAACCAGGGATTCGACTTGGACGAACGTGAATGAGGGATCGGTACAAACGCTATCATTACCACGTTGAAACATCCGTGAACTTCCAATTAACTCGGCGCGGGACCATTCTCGCTCATACAATGTATTCCCTTCGACTACCATCAACAGTGCCGCCGTACACTGATTTTCGGTTAGCGGCCATCTCATCAGGTCGAGCTGGACTCATCGGGACTACGTCATGACAACGGCGATCACGAGGAGCGTACGTACCGCGAATGTGTATTATTAACGCGCACCGGTCCCGGTACTACGCGGCAGATACCTTCACGCCGCGCCGGGGAGGGATATCATCCCGGACATCATCATGGACGTCTACATTGTGCGCTACCAGTTCGGCCCACGGGCACCATTTTTGCGGGGCCGACGGACGTTCCAATAAAATCGGTACGTCAGACAATTTTCGGTTACGCGTGATCTCATTAAGTTGCCCGTAGAGGCAGTCCGTTCCTCCTCCCTCTTCTACTTTCTCTTCTCTCCTTCATTTCTATATTCTTCTCCTTCTCCATCTCTTTTACTTCATCTTTCTCTCAACTACTCTTTCTCTCCCGGATCGCAGCCGCCCCAACACTCTCGATATCCCGCGCGCATCTCCCGGCCTGAAAATGCCGATCATTATTTCAAAATCGTTCCAAATATTGACGCAAAAAGTGCATCTTGCATCTTGCGGTGGCTCGGCTGCGAAAGCACATCCTTCCTCGCCACGAGTTCCAACAGATCGCGTCGTCGATTTCATATTCGGCTTGAGATCGCCGCAAATACTCACATATATATTGCATGTATTCGCACAAATATACATATACGCATCAACCGGTAATAGTCATTATCGGGCGATAGCGGGTACGGTATTTGTTGCAAGCATGGTCCGGGAGTACTATTGGAGTAGGGCTGTAGGTGAGTAATTTTCATGGAAAGGAGAGAGAAAATGATAGGAACGGAAAAGAGTCAGCAGGAGATATGAGAATATACATGAGAAGGAAAAGGAGCGAAAAGGCAGTGGGAAAGGAAGAAAAAAGCAACAAAAGAAGAGTATGGGATCGTCTTGCGAACGATACGCAGATAAAATGGCGGTGCACAAGATCGCGGCTCTGCGGTGAGGCCGCACCATGAAACGAACAGTGACGAGGGAAGAGGAATGAGGAAAGAGGGTGATGATGAAACGGAAGGGGAAACGAAGGCAGAGTACGAACGAACGGTGGAGAATGAGCAGGGATAAGAGAAAAAAGGACAAAAAAAGAGGGAAGGCACCGCTGAAAATCGTGTCGAGGCGGGAAAGGCGGACGAGAGAAAAGGAGCGGGTTATGGTGGTGGCAACAAGTCCCGGGAATGGGAGGTGGCTTAAAAATGAAGTAATATGGTAAAAATATGGCGGGCAATTTTTGAGGGAAGACGCAGGACGACGAGCCTGTTGAGCTGAGTCGAGCCAAGCGGAGTTTGACGAGTTGCGACGCGAGAGGGGGTGTTATGCTGGTACATGTCTGTGCATGTAATATCGATACAGGCTTCCGAAAGTTCAGATGAATACACCACGCTCGATCCGGCAGCGTAAAGATGGTCGTTCGAGATAGCGCAATGTTAATAATGGGCGGATAGATGTGGATGCGCGGTTTTACGAGGAACAGAGCGAAATTATTTTTACCGCGGATTATTTTTACCGCGCCCGAGACGCTTGTGCAATGCGAGCAGATACGAAATCTCGCAGACTCGTAGAATTACGATTCGCGAAGCAATTCGCGGTTCGAGCGACGTAAATGCTTTGTTTATCGTCGCTAGAACGACGTTGTACGCCGCGAATTTAGAGTTATTATACAACCAGTGTAACTGCGGTTACAAAACGCAATTACGACTGTGAAGTAAGTAAAAGCTATCCGCTCGGAGCCTTCACCTGTGTTAATTATCATTTTTCATTCTTATTTCTCGTTTATATGCACAAATATAAGTCGTAAAAAAAAAAATATGTAACTCGTTTGTCCCGACTCGTTGAAGCTAAGAAGAACGCGGAAGAACGAGGACAACCGAAGAGTCCACCGTTCGCGGAAATCGCGGAACAAGTACGCGCGAGATTCTAATCGCGTGCAATTAAGGTTCGAGTCGTTTACGAATCGCAGCTATGAGTAACGATTCAAACTGGCAAGCTTGCCACGGCAGTTTGCCGGCACACACGCGGTCGTTCGCTTCCTTTAATTATTCCCTAGATGCTCTGCGCCGATCGGAAGGTATAAATCGCTTGCTTGGGTTTTCGCAGTGTGCTGGCACGCACGCGATTAACTCATGCTGTCTCACGCGCTACCGAGAGCCCCCTTTTCAATGCCGACGGTGTCAGAATCGCTTATCGAGCGCACTCGTCTCATCTTCTTTTTGCACGCTCGTAAATCTCGTAATAGTAGATAGAAATAGCGATGGCACTGATATCGCTCGCGCGAGATGTCGGATACTTGTATCAATTTTGCACACGTATCAATCTTATGCGATAGGTGTACTGGGATTGTCAGTTCTGGATATTAATACAAGCTACGTCTGTCGCGAGCAGTATGAAGCTCAATCGCATTGGTATTCTCTACAATCCTTGGAATGGAATCTAATTCTAAAAAGTGACAAAAATTCACAATTGAACTAGTATTGAAATAGAGTGTTCAAGGGTCAATTTTTAAAATTAGATTCCACAAAGATTTTAGAGAGTATCGTACATTGCATGTAATAAAACCCAGAATTGCCATAAATTGCTTAGCCTAAAATTCCATATATTGAATTAAAACTATAAATACAATAAAATATTCACTGTGAAAATGAAAAAATAATGAAAATTGGTCCAATAAATTCTCATAATGATTTAGATTATAAAACTTTTACTAGAATTCAATGCGAGAATAAATATAGAGTTATATAAATGAATCCAATTGTATTAATGAATTAACAACATTAAGTCGGATATTGATCAACGATTATTCATTGGATCAAAATTGAACAAAATTTTTTTCAGTGTAATTTTTCTTCAACAAAAGTTCATTTTCACTGACTTTTTCAATAACATTTTGAAATTTTTTGCATTTTCATTCTAATTTAGGAATCGTTAAATACTTTATTGCATAAGAGTAATTTAGCACAGCAATATAAATTACTATTAATGTCAACATTATTATATTCTAAATTATATTCTAAAGATTATATACGTAGATATGATGTACGTATATCAAACTTCTTTAAAACAAGAATTTTGATTTCCTCTCTCTCAAGAAAATTTCTCCGAACTTTTCATTTCCCTGACATTTCCTTGATTTTCAATTTTGTAACAACTCTGTCAATTAAAAAAAAAATCTAATTAACATGTTATTTTTAACAATATAACATTCATGTGACGTACTTTGCTCTTTGAGCCGAAAACGATATATCTTTAATTTTAATTTTTGAAGTACTATTCGCAGCCACGAAAGCGTCGAAAATGATCCGTCTAGTGACTCATCCGTCAATGATAGCAGCACGCGTGTATATGGCACTCCCGCCGGGAGTCTATGCGCTCGCTCGAGCGTTGCGAGCGCATGATCACCGACGCGGCGAGTCACTCCAGTATTACGGCTATTGGATAAGAGTGCGTATCTACTTAGTGTCCGTGGCGTACACGGGATTACCTGTTGCCGCAGCTTAAACGCGAGCTACGAACCACCCGTCGAGGTTACCTAACAGGGTACCAGCGTCCGATACACGTGCATACCGTAATAGCGAGCCGTATATATGCCGAGCGCGGCAAACGAATCGGCGCGAGTCATTTCATGCATCGCGAAACGAGCTGTCGGGTTCTCTCTTCGAACACAGGCCACAAGTCCGTGTTCCTCCGACGCGTAGTTACTTCAGAATGGAATGTTTTGCTCGAGCCAAGGGTGCTCCGACCGGGCGACTTCAATGTTGTGACGCATACGAACGTTCTGCACGAAGATAGAAATCGTTTCACTGACCAGTTTTCTCTGACGTCAGTAGCGATAATCTTGAAAGAAATTAAACCATGTGCTGTTTAATGTTAACATCAGGAATTTAATATATATATTAAGAAAGAGAAAATACTTTTGAAAATACGTGCAGAAATACGCAAATAAAAAATTATAACTATGCCCGCAAATTAAATTAAAGTCACATACACTCAGAGAAAAAGCTTTGATTTAAAGAAATTTTCTTTGTTAAAGAAAAAATTTCCTAGATTTGTGAAAAAATTTCTTTGATTTAAATATTATTTTTTTAAATCAAATAAAATTTAATTGATTTAAAGAAATTATATTCAAATCCAAGAAATGACGTTCAAACCATGATTTCTTTAAATCAAAGAAATTTTTTTTTTAATCGTATAGTAAAGAAAATTTTTTTAAATCGAAATAATCTTTTCTCTAAGTGAATAACGCGAAATCGAGGATAGGATTACTATATTAAAACTTTTAAAATTATAACTTACACGCTAAAACTACGGACATTTTGCTTACAATCCTGCACATGAAAATGCGTGTAGATTAATAAAATTGGACAATCGAATAATTATTTCATATCTAATTAATCATTAATATAACTAATTTGATGTAAGAAACTGATCAATTTAATAATTATTAATAATCGATTATTCTTTTCACATTCGATTATAATTGGTTAATTTCTTAAACTTATTATAAATCAGAATTAATACAGAATAGTCCAGGAGTTAAAATAATTAGAAGATTCCTTGAAAACTCGAACGCTCAGAATTATCTCAGATGCCTTTAAAAATACTCCTGGATGTCTCCTCAATATATGTGGATTTAAAATACTAAATACAAACTTATAGAGTTTATTGAAAAAGTTTAAAACTAAAACAACTTTAAGTGTTTAAAAAATGGAGATAAGAATAGAACATTTTAATATTTTAATATGTTAAACATTTCTTTTTTGAGTGTATATAGAAAAACAACACTATATACAAGTAATATATTATACACAACTAATAATTATTTGTTTCAAATATTTCAAAAGTTTGTTATACCCATAAACCTATCATAAGATCATAAAAATCAAGTTATTCAAAATATATTCTAAATCCTAATGAATTTGACATTTCAATCAAGATTATTAAAGCAAAACAAATTCGATTTGCTTATTATATTACAAAATCACTTCTTCGATCAATTTTGTAATACTCTTAAAAAAAAATAAATTCTCATTTTGAATACATAATAATGAATTTTTCTAAAATTTGTAATAAGTATACTTCAAAATTATTACCAAGAAAATACTCTTTGTTAAAGATAACCGTCATTTAAAAAGATGAAAGTAAATCGAGTAATTATTTTTTTTAGCAACAGAATAATATTTTTCTGTATGTACTCCAAATAAGAGGACGGTGTCTAGGAAAAAGAGAATGGATAGCAATTCTAATCAAGGATGATGTTTTTGATTGAACGATTAGAAAACGTTCAGTTAATAGATGCGGTAGAGAAACGCATTCCACGTTTCCTCATCGGCGACAACGATTTTATATCTACCGCAGGGTGCAACGGCCCTAACGACTTTAGCAGGACGAATGGCCGCGGTGCAAGTCGTCTCGCTGAATCGAGACGCGCATCTCACAGGAGATTCGCATGGGATTGCCGGGGCATGGGGACAGTAAGTTGTCTGTGCGGACGTGTGCGAGCACACACGATGTCATCCGCGGTCGCGCTGTCAAGTCAAGCGAGAGCGCGATGACTGAGCGCATAGCTCCACATCCTCTGTACTTACATCATCGCGCGTTCTCTCGCCGCCAACCTGAACTTACCTCACGTTGCGACATGAAGCCACAACGGATGAGGACGCGACCGTCATTCGTTGGTTCGTTCGTCCATGTCACACGTGCCACGCGTACCTTCGACTCGAGGTACTCGAGGTGTTCGTCTTTACACCCGTGACGTTTCGGCGTAGCGTCTCACATTTTCGAGTCTCGCCAACAATGAGCTCGTTCATCGATCCGGTTTGATCCTTCGACGATGATCTCGCGGTACGCGAGGAGAAGAACCGAAAAGAAGAAAAAAAGCGCGTAGCACGTCGCGCTTATGGTCATCCAGCAAAACAGATTTAACTCGTTAAGGATTATGCCAGCACTCTGCTCGCAAAAAGTCAAGTTCATAATAACCGACGTTTAAAAGACGTTAATAGATTTGAATATTTAAGTATTAATTTAACTTTCCTCGATTTTGAAAATAAAATCTATGATTTTATTCATACACGAAAAAGATAATGTTGTCGAAGTATCTAAAATTCTAGCTAGACATCTACAGATCCGAAAATAATTTTGTTGGACCAAAATAATTATATATAGGATGTTCAAACTGGTTGCTAGAATAAAACTTTTTACAACATTCGAGCTTATCATGTTTGAAATTTCTACATAAATATTTTGTTGGTTCAATAAAATTATTTTCAGATCTAATTAAATTTTTGGATACCTCAGCAGAATCGTTCTTTCAGTGTAGAGAGAGAGAGTTTTATTCGTGTGTAAGAAAAATTTTAATCGAAAATAACACATTAAAATTAAGATCACAGTCAAGCAATGTTAAAAGATATTTGAAAATAAACGTGAGATATCATGTATGATGCATTTCTGTACAAAGATACGATATCATAATTTTTCTAATAAGAAAAAACTGCGCAATCGATTGTAATATCTCGAGTACGTGTCAGGCCAAAGAACCCGATTTTCAGCGGTCCATTTGTAGACAGAATGAACCGCGTCCCGACAGTCCGCAATTATCGTAGTAACAAATAGCTGTTGATTGTACGGCAAAGCCACGGTTTAGTACCTCTAATCGTCGGGTCAACCTTTCGAGAGCGAACGCGGCCGCGCCACGCAATTTATAACGTCACAATCATCGCGGATGAAACCTCGAGTTACACCACAGCTCACGTTCAAGCAAATGAAATTAATTGATTTAGCCTCCAGTGCAGATCTTCGGCCGAAGAGAGTAACGAATGTTCTTCTTAAATATTCCGACGATCGTTTGTATAGAGCTTCAACAAAATAACGATCTTCCGAATGACGACGAGGATGAACTCCAACGACAATTCTCGTGAAAACGATGTCGTTCGCACCGAAATTGGTTTTTATCATTATTATTGCGTATCTGTATCCGAAATAGTCGCATTCTCGAATTATCGAATGACTTGTGAGAGTTTTAATACTCTCGTCAATAAGTTGCCGGTCGCACCGGTTCGCGTTTACGTGCCATCAAAGACCGCTTGAACGAGAATGTATCTTTGTCGATCGCATCATGCGACGCGTTAGCATCAAGGTTACATAGAATCCCGGGACCCAATCCTCATTTACATATCTCATTGATGAGCGAAAAAACCATTAAAGAAAGCGACCGCGATCGTAATGACTTGCGTTAGCATCACCAAATTCGACCATGCTGGCAGTTACAGTAGACGTAATAACAGCTTAAAAACAGCGCGATGACCTCGGCCATCGACACTTTGACAGTTCTGTAGCTCCTTCCTCTTTCTCTTTTTCTCCTCTCTATTCCTCGCGTATTTCTCCGCCGGACCTCTCTCATTCCCCGATACCTCTGCTTGAAACGGGCTCAATGTAGTGTCTGATTACGGTCCTATAACCGCGACGACCCCTTCACGCGTTCTCTTTTCTGCTCCTTCCGCGAATTCTACAGACGTGCTCTGAACGGCCGTGGCCGCATCCAGAGCCATGCCAACCTTCCGTCTTCAATGTGTATGGAAAAATGTATGCTGCCGAGGCGAGAGAATAAAGTCACGTGGTGGCCAGTGAGGCGAGATCAAAAGGAACGAACATCGATCGAAAGGACGGCCATACCCTGGCATGATTGTAGAATGAACTTCTGAAGCTCTCTTCTCGCCGAGATTCGTGAGATGAGGAAGGGGAACAGAGGAGGGGAAGATAAAGGGGGCGGAACGAGCGCAGAGATTCAATTACGATCGATCGGCTCGCTCCACTCTGGACAAATACCGGTCCGTGTGAGATAAGGGGGCTCATCTCATTTGCTTCCTGGACCCCAAAGGCTATTAAGGACCCCGCGGATCCGCTCATGCCGCTCATTGATGCGCCATTGTGGCGGAACGAAGCGGAACAGGACGCTTTACGTATCGCGAAATACTGACAGTCGCGAATACCGACATGTCATATCACTTGTACGACTATTTTGTACGAGATGTAACTGTTGTGCAACAATCGAGATATATCGCAATATTGTCTGCGTGCATTATATATTCAAGGTCCGATTGCAAGAATGACCGTATAAGGTACGATTAAATAAAGTAAGTCGAGCTTAACGATTCATCATCCCTTTCTATATTATAGTTTTATTTCTGAGCAAAAAGAGAATATCAGGCTTGCACGTGGATTATTTGCGTCTCCGCAATTCAAACGCTCATCTTCGATCACCGTAGGATTCAATGTTGCAACGTCATCCACGATGGTGCGACTTGGATGTGAAAATGTAGCGATGTCACAGCGACAGAATAAAATTTAGATTGGTTCGTCACGGCCCTTATTAATCTGGGTGAATAGATTCAATGAAGACGACAGGATAAAATCAGTATGGGAAGTAATATATGGCGATGAGCGTTCATAAAGGAGGAGACGAAAATCGACAACGAAATCTTAATCGTGTACGAGATCAATCAAATGCATCGATATCAAAGAATGACACCCAGGAACAAATCTATTAGACGGCCGATAACCACCGAAACCGCGTTCCGAGGAACGTGAAGGGCATTATCGCCGAACCCCATCAACATTTCTTATCGATGCGATAATAATTTATTACCCTGTCCCATGTTCTGATACTCCATCAGACTATGAGAACGTTCCAAAAGAATACACGTGTCTCGATATTACACTTCCGCGCAAAGATAGACGGAACAAAAATGAGATGGTTCAGCAAAGCTATAGCCAAGCCAGGAGTGAGCAAAATACTCAAAAAATTGTATTTAAATACAAAATACAATACAAAATACTAAAAAAAATTGTATTTAAATACAAAATACTCTTAAAATGTATTCAAATACAAAATACAAAATACTCTCAATAGAATAAAAATGTATTTAAATATTGTATTTCAAATACTACCCACTCTTGGCTGAGACACAACGCTAGAGGTTGTTGTTCACCAAATATAAATAAGAATAAATGCAGTATTATGCACATCATGCGTGAAATGGAATGCTCTTTAAGTTGTGTTCAGATTCCACGGATGTTCCCCGGGTGTCATGTCATCCTTGTTTAACGTTAATAAATAACTACTCTAGGAACTTATTCTATATACGTAATATATAAATTCACATAAGAATCATACAAGCATTAAGATCCAGTTAAACCGTTTAAGGCTTTGATTTCTATAGTTTGTGTTATCACGCACATATATGGTTTTATAATATATTATATTGTTAATAAATAACAAGGATAAAGTGATATCTGAGTGGCACTCGGATGGGAATCTGAACATAGCCCTAGATTGAGTTAACAATGATATGATTTTAACTTTAATAAAAAAAAATTTTACATAATTTAAATGTATTTAGTATTTACAAATTTAAAATACAAAATCTTAAAAAAAAGTATTTAAATGCAAAATACTCTCAAAAAAAATATTCAGATACAAAAATACAAAAATGTATTAAATACGTATTTTATATTTATTAAATATATATCTTTCAAATACTGTCCCCTCCTGGCTATAGCTTGCTGCGTGAATTCAATATTTATAATCGAGAAGATTTGATGATTCAACAAAGAAATCATGTGTGTAAGTAATTAATCACAATAACCGAATTTAGTTAATTCTTTGTTAAAAATTGCTAATGTAACAAATTTTCTTCACTACAGCAGCAAAAGTACGCCTTATCCAACACATTTTATTACAAATTTTTACCTCTATATTAATTTTTATCGAAAGTCTTTGCTGTGCTATTACAACAAATATGATATATATTACTTATAATCACTAATTTTATTCAGCTATATAACTTTAATATTCACTGAAGAAAAAAAAGTTATTAATTTGACCAAATGCGTTTAATTCATAGTGATCATTATTTATTTTAAATATTCATACATTTAGGTTAATAAAATCTTTTAATTTAAAACATGTTATTTGTTTGAATTAAATATCTTTTTGAAATAGCAACTTTTTTTTCTGCAGTATAGAAAACTGACTACTGATTATATGACTGTATATTTACTGGAGGATTAGTGGAATTTTCTAACACTTTTTTTTTGTAAAAATGAATCCCGTTGGCCGGAAAGAACAGAAGTTGATATCATTACGATGTAATCGCTCTGGTTTCTCGTTACCGCATCCGACATAAGATCGCCGACCAAGATTCGCGAGGAGGCAGAAAAGAAAAACCAGATAACACCATAGTCAAGGCACTCAACAATGTTCTGCCAAAATGGACGCTTTATGACTGCGTTCCATTATCTACCATCCGCAACAACATTACTGGACCGCGCGGTCCATGGTATCAATTACACGTGATAAGGATGCAAATTTATTAATGCACGATAAGCGGTTTCTCGAATTTAAACTGGGAATCGTCGCATCAAGACGGATGTGGAATGTCATGAAATGAGAAATCTGGTAACGCAAGAATACAAAAATTACGTTTTATCTCGATAATCATCGACGTATTTCTAGAATGGCATATCGGGAGTCGTCACCGGGAAGGAAGAGGCGAGGGAGGAAACGACGATGGAGAGGTAGAAGTGGAGAACGTGAGTTAAGCTGTGCGCGCCTCATCTTCGTAAATCGACTCTTCGACGTCCCTCCGTCCCAGCCCCATTTCAATATCCCTGGCTTCGTAAAAGCAATCGCTGATTCATGGTGTAACGATCCAGGTGTATGAGGTTTGCACCTTGCCGGGCCTCACGCATCGCGCAACGGATGAACGAAAGTATTCTTTCATATCGGACACGGGGATATGCAATCACGGAGATTAAACGCTACCGAAAGCACGCTCGCGCGATCAACGTGATATAGTTGTTTTCTCTCCTTCTCTTCCAATTTTTTCCGTTATCGTTGGGAGATTTCCGCGCGCGGGACATGCCGCAAATTGTACAAATATGCGTTCAAAAAGATTACGTAGCAATTTGAGATAATTGCGCTATCGTGGGTATGCCGGGATTTGTTTATATCGTACAAGATGTAGTGAAATGTGTAAAAAAAATTGAGTGGATGATTATTATGTAATTCTCTATCCCAGTCGCGATAAACATATAGCAATCTTCAAGCATTAGATGTAACGCACATCTGGCGTTAAAGTCACCAAATTTATCAATTTGCGAATTGATGGTTCATAACGCAATCGCAAGTGAAACGTTTGCACGTCACTAAGCACTTAAACAGAATTACCACAAATTCTTATTCTAAAGTTTCATAACTTTTCCTTGATTTCTAGACAAATAATTTTCCCTCACTTTCAATATTTTAATATTTTTCCTATTTTTATCCTGATTTAGAAACTGTTAAGTATTGTGTTGAAAGACTAATTTAACATAGCAATTTAAATTACTAGGTGTAATATATGCATATTAAACTTCTTTAAAACCACGAATTTTTATTTTCCGGAAAATTACCTAACTTTTTCTTGATTTTGCTGTTTTTAATATCTCTGACAATTCCCAGATTCCTTGATTTCCAACTGATTTTCCTTGATTTTATGACAATCCTGTTACTAATTATATTCTTGAGGTAGGTTCATGACATTTATCAGGTGTTAATTAATTGCTCGTAAAAATTCGAGAACAATTTCTCCGATTTATGTCGTAACATAATTGGTATAATACGCAGATCGTGCGTCGATCCCTCGTCTCGGACCACACGACGGATCGTTTATTGATCTCTGAATCCATTGTATCGCGCGTTAAAATGAGGAGTCGGCGGTGAGACGAATCGCCTCTTTCTGGAGCAGGATACGGCGAGGATCACGGTTCGTTGGATTCGGTAGTATCGTTGACGAGATCCATCAGTGGCTAATGAATCGGTCGTAAAAGTCGGGCTCTCTTCGATCTATATATTCCGCGTTACTGCGCCAAAATTCGTTTTAGGGCCCGAATAATGTATGCCATGCACGTGGGCCCTTCTATCGTCTCGCTGTGCCGCGTTTCTTATTGGTCTGTAATAGCTTCTCCACGATGTCGGCCATGAGCGGATGAGATACGGGACGAAGATACCCAATCGGCGCATTCGCGCATGTATTTCCTTTAACGGAGGAAACGAGATAAAAAGAGAGAGAGAGGGAAAAAGAGAGAGAAACGAGGAATACTCGCGTGTTACATTATTATTCTAACATGACGTGCGACTAATTGCAAGTTCGAGAGACCCCAATCATATCTGTCGATCATCGATCGCGGGACATTCATCGGTACCCCGCGCAAAACGCCGAGGCATCAGAGAAATTTTCCTCCCTTCTCTCCTTTCTTGATTTTTCCCTCCTGCATGCTCTTCTTTCGTTTAGTTCTTCGGCTGCCACTCGTTTGTGTGCAAAAACTTTAATCGCGCGCCCCGACCGTAAAGCCCCCCCCCTCTCTCTCTTTCTCTTTCTCTCTCTCTCTCTCTCTCTCTCTCTCTCTCCCCCAGTTCCTCTTTCGTTTACATCTTCCTCCTTCTCCTTCTCGTCTTGGCCTCGTCTCCGGTCGCCCTTTACCATCGCTTCTACCAGGTACGCTGATCGTTGCTGGCCGTGGAGCGAGTAAGAACGAAAGCCACCAAAAAATCGCCGGCTGATTGTTTTACGTCCGACCGCAGAGGCAATTCGTGCGCGAGAAGAGGACAGTGACGTTGCTTCAGTAGGAAGGATCACCGTCATCGCATTCTGTAGGTTCAAGGATTCAGATAATCTCCGGCCTTGGAATCACCTTCTCGCTCAAGTCGAATTATGTCGGTCGGTCATAACTGGCAAAAATAGTCACGCAATTAGTTGTTTGTTCATTAATGGAGGTGAATCATTAACATACGATTAGAAGGCGGCTTCTGCCTGAACCTTACGCATACATCATTAAGCGTTATTGAATTTGCCTGTCCGAATCCAAGGAGGCGATAATCGCCACGTCTTTCATAAAGCAATTAAGAGAAAATATTGGGTTGTCCGGAAAGTTCGTGCCGCAAAAGATTTAAATTTAATAAATGTATACTAAAATTTAAATTCTTCTGCGTTTCAATTTTCCTTCAAAATCGGCACGAACAATCCAATATATACAATATTGATGCTGCGAGAGTATACATTCTTTGACGGCGAGGATGATTTTACGAACAAATATTGTGTAGTCCAACCCTCTAAATTTAATTAAGTAAAATAAAGTAAGTAATAAACTCTGCCGGCTCTCGAGACGATGTCTGGAATTCTCATAAATACGTAGATGAATATTGAACCTGAAGGAACGGATGGATTCTTAGGAGTGCGTACGCGCAACGCGCAAAGATCTCAAGGACGGTGCAATTTCCATTTTCCTGCAGCAGCTTCGGTGAGCGTAAACCGCGTCGGATAGTTTCTTCCTTAGCCCTCTTCCACGTCCCCATTCTTTCATTGCCCTTTCCTTCGCTCTTTCCCTCGACCATCTCCCGTTCTCCCTTCGCGAGTCGTTTAGCCGACCGCAAAATTAGCCGCGAGCCGCACGAATGGTCCTTGAGCGCGATAAAATAACATCTTTTTTCGAAGTTGCGCACTGAGACGAAGGAGGTTAGCCGCTATTCCTCGCGGCTGAATCTTATTTGCGCGAAGACGCGATGACGATTACCGGCTAGGTGTGCATCTCACCGACCAAAGGTTCCTATCCGTCGGCGGTTTTGACTTTTTCCTCGCCTCGATGGTTCCCAGATCTTGCCCCTCGGGGCTCTCTCCCTCTCTCTCTCTTTTTCTCAGAAGGTACACGACTGTTGCAATCTCATTCTCCAGCGCCCGCGGCATTTACGCGGTACGGCCGATGATAAAAGCAGCGAGCGAGCGCCTTTTCACCGGCCCTTATATAGCTTATAATTAACGGTCGGAATTATTCTAACAAATTGGCCCTGCCCGCTATAAATCGTCAATCGTAAAACGCACCAGAGATCATAATAACACGACAAAATATCTAAAAGATAAACATTCGTATACGCACACAATCATTCTCTCGTGAAATTTTTCAACCAAATCGTACGAATCACGAAGAATGTTTCTGAAATTGTTCCACGACAACGAAGTGTACATACAAGCAAAATGCGCGATCCTCGATTATGTATACAACAAACGGGAACGAGGAGCAACAAACGAGTCCATGCTGTTCAATGAGGTCGTATTCTCGCGGAATCCTTCGGACTTTCGAGGCGCTAATGAAGAACACCTCTTTGCACTCCCACCAACTACTCGAATGTAAATACAACAAGAAGGTATCGTTGCTCATGTTGCTCGTGTTAGCGGACCTTCGTAAATGTAAATTGATCAGAGCAATGTTCATTAATTAGTTGCGAGGTAGTACCGTCATGCCGAATCTTATTCGTCCCTTTCCTCGATACCATGAATATGTTTCTATCTGTAAAAATAATCACGAATCGTTTTGCATCGACACAAAGTTTGAAGCCGAATGGAATTTAACGCAATCGATGATAGATGTACAATGAAAAATGTTAATTTAAATAAAATGAATTCAAAATAAATTAAATCATAAAATCTTCGCACAAAGTAATTTCAATTTTGCTTTGTTTTTCAAGAATCAGTATTTCATAAATATTTCAGCTGCTGATTGCTCGCGCGACTGAGCTTTAATCGTGCATCTCTCTCGTAAATTAATATCGCCATTGATCGGAAATTCTTACGCGTTGCGCCAAGATACTTTCCTTCTTTTACTCCCTCTTTTTCTCTCTCGTTCCTTAATTCTTTCTCCCCATGTCTCAGACTCAATTATAAACACCCCGAATGCCTCGTCGATAGCGAGCCAAGAGCGATTATTCATTCGCACGAGATATGAATTCGCAAGAGGCAACTCGCGCACGGAATATTCGTTCGCGCAGAAAATTCACGCAACGCGCGTACATTAACCCGCTCTGAACATTTCCTGGCTGAGGTAATCGATTCACTCCTTTTACCAGGACCCACCTAATTAAGTCACCCGCAGAGTATCTGATTTATGCGATCAAGTAATAAACAACAAGTTGAAGATATTTCATAGTAGTGAAAGTCGATCAATTCACTATACAATAATACTCAATTATTATTTCATCCATTTCTCTATCTTTATTCAATTTTCATTCAACCATATTCGATTATGTTTTACTTCCGCTCGGTACTCTTTCGAATAACCGAGAAGGGTGAATGAACAAGCGAATGTTACCTGGAATCTTGGCGCGATGTCGGCGCACGATGAAAAATATTCGAGCGATACTCCAGAAAGAGGCCCACTGAGAAGGCCTCGGATCGATTCAATAAATGCTGGCGTACAATAATATCCATGCAATAGTAAACACCAGGGAGTCTTTCTACAGAAGATATCAGAAGAGAATAAAGTATGATACGTAGGCCTCGTAGATTTCGTGAGTATCGAATGCTGTTACATGATATTAATCGGTAAATCTAAATTTACAAACATGAACACGAAAATCTTTGTTTTCGTGCTCTTTGAACACCAAGAGAATCGATGATCATCGAGAATGAAAAAATGGAAAAGACGTCTTTAAATTACATTCATCAGTGAAATGAATCGCTTAATAAACTTTCTTTCAGATTTCTCGATGAAATACCACGAGTGCGAGAAACGAAAAACAGTCTTGAGCGAACACCGGACATAAATTAAATGACGTATACATATGCGAGTCCCCTCGAGCATCCATGGCGCATCCCTCTTCCTTACACATTACGATTAGCCATGGCACATCCACCTTCGACCTGTGAATGGTGTAGGTAGGTGGCAACATCAGGATATACTCACCATGAGGCAATTTGGAAATCGGAAAATTATGGTAGCATGACCAACACGTTGAGTAACCATACCTTAAATAATTTTAGTCCAATCTCGCAGGAAGAAAGAGATCGTTGGAAAGTTAGGCAAGCCGAGAGGATCTAAATGGAATGCGTTACACTCAAATCAGACCGATGGTCATATTAGATCGCTATTATAAGACGCTCGTCGGTAATCACTTGATTTAACGCTTTAGAGGCGCGTAAATAAGGATTGCGTATCATGCGGTACGAGAGGTTTTGAATAATCTTCTAAAGCTAAGAGATATTGAAGATCCGAAGAAAGTTTCTCCTCTCGCTTATTTTGCTTTGGATAATGTATATACATATAAAATTTTTAATAATTCATATAATGTCATACATATATCTTAGCATAGAATTGTTATTCTTATTTTATATGCTAAAAAAAAATACTTAAAAATTTATTTGTGAGAAATATAATCATTTTACTGAAATAAATCTTTATTTAAATACGACCAAATAAAGTTTTATTCTCACCAAATAAGCATCTATTTCATTTTTTTTACAATTAATGAGATATATTTCACAGAAATATATATTTCATCATCACAATGAAATTTTTTCTTAATTAATAAATATCAAAGGAAACATCGTAAGTGACATTTGCTTCGCATTTTTCTCTTAATGTATGCTAATGTAAATTAATATAATTTTTTTCATACCGTATCAATGATTACACAAGGAAATATTAAGATCTTATTAAAGCGTTCAATAATATTTCTTTTATATATACGAATGCAAAATGATTTATGGGAATTGTTGACATTTATCGTAGCTTATTGCACTTCCTCTTCCAAAGAACCAAACAGAAGAAAAGAATTTAATGCTTGGACATGTTGATTAATCTTTGTAATATTGCGCGGGGCAAACTTGGGTGGCCCAGAAAAGGACGTAGCACTGTCTGAAGTTATAAACAGTCGGCCACGGTCCTTTAACCCTTCCAAGTATCAATGAAGTTAATAAAACAATACAGTCCATTTAAAAAATACGTTTAAATTATAACCTATACTTATCAATCTTATGCGAGAGTTCCTAAAGAAATCAGATCTAAAATAACTTAATGATAGAGGATTTAATGCGTGGCGATTAAAATTAAAAGCAAACACTATAAAAACAGAAAGAAGATATGGCGACATCATTTGTGAGAGAAGTCAAAGCGAATTTTTATGTCTCATTTGTATTTTTATGTCTCATTTGGCGATAATTAAATCTTAGTTGACTCTTAACCATGCTTGACGTAAGATAGAATGTATCGAATTATATGCCGCGTAGCTTGGCAGAAAATGCACCGCGGCAATTATTATTGGCTCAGTGCGGTAATTATTGCTGGTTATTTATGTGCGGGCGCGAAAGGGATCTCCTGGCAGCAAGAACAAGATCGATTAAATTCAAGAAAGATAATACGGAGCTCTTCCGCTGCGGCATCGTGCCGGTATCGACGCGGTCAAGTCGTAATTCAAAGTCTCACGATTACGCTGGCACAGACAGAGAATCCTAGCGGATTACTATGGCAAGAACAGGACGACGATATACGAGCGTTACGAAGGTAATTAATATGCCGTTAATACAACAGGACAACGTCGCATTTAATTTTCTTCCGCGTTCATCTAGCGCCTGGAAACAGCAATAACGAAGATACATACGCGAATTATGCTGCAGATATAATGTAGCGTATTAAGGGAAACCTGAAATAATCATGCGATACGAGCGGAAAGTTTTATTTATATTCCACGGGATGTATCCATTTACGCAACGTAAAATGACATAAAGATTTTATTGTAATTGACTTTTTACGCGTCGCCTTTATAATGTGACTTTTAATCGTTCCTCTTATGGGGATCATTTTTATAGATTAGATCGGCTAGTTTATAATGACTCTATATTTAACGTTGGACATTCTGATGCCAAGAAAATTGCCGTAATAATGGACTTTAACGATGACGATAACGTGCATGGGCAATCGTGAAACGATCGCGTCCATACCAAATCATACCAAGCCTCACGATTTCGCGAGAGAGCTTGC
>Ga0157364_1001139_pt1 | contig 21694 bp, 8 predicted proteins | sample AttsexASBM2_FD_111476 | JGI IMG/M metagenome (GOLD analysis project Ga0157364, IMG submission 111476) | Fungus gardens microbial communities from leaf cutter ant in Ribeirão Preto, State of São Paulo, Brazil - Atta sexdens ASBM2 | ecosystem: Host-associated > Fungi > Mycelium > Unclassified ...
AAAAAAAATATAAATATAATGTGTGTACAGATAGGAGCATAAGGAGAATCTTATAAAAAAAATAAAATGTGATGATGTGATATTGTCTCATATATATATATATATATATATATATATATATATATATATACATATATATATATATATTGTATTGTAAAAGTGTATCAATAACATATGTATATCTTTTCTGTCAATTGTAGATTAAATTTTAGATTTTTTGATCATTATATTTTATAGCCAATAATAAATATCACGTGCAATAAATATAATGTGTGACGAAATTATTACTCGAAAAAAAAAGAAAAGCAAGGGAGAAATAGCAATAATAATACAGGTCCACAAAAAAGTACCCTGTGCTGAGGCAAATTTTCAATCTAGAGCGAAAATTTGCCTTGGATGGTTCTATTTTTATATCAGATTCGTATTCAGCGACTCAAAATACGTAAGAATAGCTTAGTCTCCATCCCAGCAGGGTACTTTTTTTTTGCGGACCTGTGTAATTTTCTTTATCTCCCTACAAAAAGAAAAAGAGAAGAAAAATGAGAAAAAAATGAATCGTGCAAAAAGTTCAGCTGAAAAGAATGCAATTGTGCATCAATGCAATTGTGGCGCGAATTTTTAAAGTTCCAGCCGGATATATTGCTCGATACTAATGGATCCGGTTATCCGATCGGATAATTAAAAAGGACTGGATAAGACTGGACATCGGATACTTATTCTCGTATATCCGATATATCTCTAATAATTATTCGAGCATAAGATACTTAAGATTTAACTATATTGACGTAATTCATTATGTATAAGTTTATTATAGGATGTATTATAATTAACTTAAATGGAAATTACATATCAGAGCATCTGTACAGGTTTTTAATCGACATTTGCTTGATTCATCATTGGACAGCTACTGAATAGCTCATGGATGAAGTACATTTGATGTTATACACACACACACACACACACACACACACACACGCACGCACGCACGCACGCACGCGCACGCGCGCGCGCGTGTGTGTGTGTGTATCAAATATTTGCGTCATCATCACGGCACGACGCGGCGCCACGAAATACATATCTATTATAGCACCGCATCTTCTTCACCTCCTTACTCTGCGAGAGCGTTCCTTAATGATACGCTTATTGCAAATAATCAATAAGGTTAAAAATCATATTACAATTCAATCGTATTCGTTGTTAAATACGCGTTGCTAAGAACACGCACAATTACGTGCGAGGACAAACAAAAAAATAATTTAATATTGGATAATAATATCTTTCAAAAATGTGTTCACATACATTATAACCAATTGCAATATTTTTTTTTTGCTACTTTGTTATTTCAGATAGATCCTAATTCACCTGCTAACCTCATGAAAATAAGTAGATAAGTAAATAAATAATAAATAAATTACCTATTTGAAAAGTAGTGTGTATTTTTTGTGTATTCTTACATGTAAATAAACATGTCAATATGTTAATAAACTTAGCTTTTAAAAATTTACTTTATAAAAGTAGCCAGAGATCATCTTATTTTTCATTTTTTTTATGAAAAAGAGGAAATATATTATATAATATTTAGGCTATATTGGATACATACTTAATATGTCTACAAATACTATTTTATTTTTAAATCTTCACTGTATTCATATACTGATGGAAAAAAATGTTTTGAATTTAACATAAATCGCAATTAATTACATGTCCTAAAAGGTATTAATTACGTGTTCTAACTCGACGCAAATTTTTGGATTAATTTAATATAAGATGAATTAATATGTTAGAAGGTTATTAAAATATAAATAGAAGAATAAATACAAAAAAGATAATATTGACACAGTTTGTAAACAAATCGTGAAAGCATATTTTTTTCAGTAAAACATTTATGATATGTTAAATTAACCCATATTTTATTCATTCATCTTACAATTAGAATTTACATTTAATAAAACACATTATTTTTATGTTACTTATTTTTTTCTACTCTGGATAAATTGTCATTTTGATACTAAGAAACGTTGAATATCAGTTTAACACAAAAAATCCTTAAATAACATTATATTAAGTTAATACTTAAAAACTAACTTAAGTTAAAAAATTCAACGCAAACAACGGTTAACAAAAGCGTGAGTTAATTGTTTTTAACACAAATACACAATGTATTATACTGTGTATTATATATTTGAAAATGTGTACATTATTTTTAATGTTCAGATGTATTTCCTTTTTTGAATCTGACCGTTAGTTAATTTCAATTTTGGAATCAGTGAAAAATTAGAAAAAAATCGTAAAACTTAGATAGATCACATTACAGTTCGATTACTGTTATATTATATATTTCAAAATACGCTATTCAATAAAATTAAAGGATCATCTGTTCTATCCCCATAAAAATAGGCAAATTTTAAGATAGAAGAACTTTGTCAAAAATCATAGTATCTAAATGTTTAAAAAAGCATTTTACAACTTGAAATCTCTACTTTTTCAGATCAGTAGAAAATTTTAGAAAATGGTGCTATTTTATGGAGTTACATAAATGAAGATGTATCAGATCTCAAAATTGTTTACGAAAACAAAGTTCGGCGTGAATAAAAAATTGCACACAAATGCAGTTTACAGCATTCGAAAGAGTGAATCTTTATCTTTAATTTATTTTTTTGTTAAGCTCTGTATGATTTTTCTCCACCGAATTTTTCAATATTAAAAAAAGATCGTTTTCTAAAGTACCGACCTGAAAAGTAGAGATTCCAAACTGTAAAATGCTTTTTCAAACATATTCGATACAATGATTTTTGACAAAGTTCTTCAAAGTATTATTAGTTCGATTACATATAATACATATAATACGAAGAACTAGATCATGGGAGATCTAATGTCTCTTATATCAAAATATTGACGAATTAATTTCTGTCAATAAAATTTTGAAGACCTCAACCTTGTTCCATGATGCTTATTCGCACAATACGCATAATATTTGAGATCGCCCGGCCGTGTATTGAAAGCATACTCAAAGACCTTTGCAAGAACATTGAACTTGGCATGATGATGCGGTATGCGGGATACTTATATCGATTTGTTCCAAACTATCCATTCTAAAAACCTCACGAATCCACCGAGATATATGTATATAATATAAATTGTTTCAATTGTTCAATACTGTTTACGAGGCACAGCGAACTAGATTAATTAAGAATGGAATTAATATGTATACCGCATAATATACTATGGCATATGTATTATGATGATAATGATCGTGTATTTTTAATCTATTGTTTTTTTTTAAATGCTTTTTTTCCATGCTCGATTCGTGATTTATAATCTTGACGTGTGTGTCAATAATGCAAAATCGATATAATACATATTGCCGATACAATAAACGCTAACAATTATCCGCATATGTGATAAGGATTTGCAGTTTTACAATATAAATTATATCACGATTACAATAAAAAAAAATTCCATCTATTTTAAATTTATTTCACATTTCTAGTGATATGTGCTTTCTAATGTCATATCAGAGATTTCAAAAAAAAGATCCAAAAGAAAATCCAAAAGACAATCCTCAGTTTTCATTGTGGACAATAATTCTATAAAGAATATATAAAAAAATTTATTTATTGTTCCCATACAACACAAAAAGATTGCAGAAACATTGCAGAATAATTTCACTGAAACATTACAATATGCATGGTGGTTGTGAAATGTTGCAAGATTCCAACAACGAATTGTGCAACGAAATGTTCCAGCAACATTGCAATGGATAAATTTCTTACAAAGACTTTAAAATGAAAATTTTCTGAATATTTTCTGTACATGTAGTATATCTCACTAACTTTAATTTTTTTTACAAATCGCATTTCTAGTGATATGTGCTTTCTATAAAGCAATTTTTTTATGATAAAACCATAAAATATAATATAAATATTCCAATAAATGTAGGATTAATTTTGAGAGATAAATTTATTCGTAAGGATAAATAAAGCATATATGTGCTTTAAACAAACTACAAATATTATCCACATTAACATAATAATACAGTCGTTTGATAAGTTAATCGTGGATTAAGTTAGTCGCAGTGATTCTTTTTAATTCGAAGCCATTCCGTTAATTGAAATCGATTAAAAAAATGACGGTATGAAATTTATCAATAAAGTTCGAGCGCTGATTTATTCTTTACATCAGGCATACAAATACATCATCGATCACATAATTAATATTTCGATAAATCGTTTTTAATAACTTAATTATTGCTTATCATCTTATCCGATAATGCTGCATTAATTGTATTCAAATTCGATATTACAAAATCTTTTGCTTTCATATTTAAAATAAATATAAAACTTAGTTAATGAAATGGCCGTCAAATAATAGAATTAATTTTTTTATTTAAATATAAAAATTATATTAATTATTATAACATAAAAACGGCTGTTAAACTAAAAGACTGTACATAAATATATTAGAAAAAATTATATTTTTATATTATTATTATTGTAATAATTAAAGAATTACAATTTTGCAACGTTTCTGGAATATTATAGGCATGTTACTAACATTTTGCAGGCATATTGTTAACTTACATCTCTGCAATGTTACATTACAATTTGCAATACAATTTGCTACATTGCAGCAATACTGCTTCAATCTGTGCTGTAGGGTAATATTAATATCACTTTATATTAATATCACTTCTCACATCATTTAATAATACGAAGTACGAAATATTGCTGTTTTATTCATTACTCGAAAATGATAGAATACGTCATAAATTCTGTATTGATTTTTTTCTATACAAATAATATTGAGTTGTCTGGAAAGTTCGTGCCGCAAAAGCTTTAAATTTAATAAATGTATACTAAAATTTAAATCTTTTGCGTTTCAATTTTCCTTCAAACTCGGCACGAACTTTCCGGACAACCCAATATATTAAATTATTGCAACGCACCGCATTCTATATTTTCTGATAAAATAACTTTCGGCTATAGATACACGTTGTTTCATTCGCAATGAATAATGTACTATATCAATCACGCGAATATTTGTTTGTACTGTACATGTTAACTCGGCATCGTACTATCGTTGCACACATAAATGAACATGGTAAACTTCAAATATTTAAGTCTTGACAAATTAGATGACTTCCATGCGAAAGAAATCGAACGATTCTATATCAAAACGATTCTACATTAAAAAGCAGAAGAAATACAATTGTTCATTTAAATAGACTTTTTATTTTTTAGAATCTTAATTCGCGGTTCAATTCAACTAACAATAAAATATGTATGTATTTATTTAATATTAAGTATCAAAAGGTAAAACAAATCCTAGTTTCTCTTTTAATACATATTATATATTTTTTTCTTAATTTTAAATTTATTTGAAAATCCCTATCATTGTAGTTAAAAAAAATAAATTATCGAATATTCAATATAGAAATAATTTATTGTACGATGCATTTTGTCGGAACAAACGTTGTATGTTGCGACACGTAGAGACGAAGTGACGTCCAACGTCGCGTCGCGTCTGGTCGCATCTCCGGCCTTGAACCCATTGCCAACACTTCCTTCCTAACTTCTCAGATTTCCCAGAAGGCCATGGTCATTGAAGTTGCTTTTTACTCCGATTGTCTATTTACAGTATAATCCCGGAAAATATCGATCTTTTTCTTTCTTAATATTTCTTAAAAAATATATTGATCTCCCTTTGGTTGATTCTTTTTTACGATTTTATTTACAATTAGTTGTAAATTATTACAATTTCATTTGGATAATTAATTAAATTAAATTACTATTAGAATATTAAATTAAAGAATCTCATATATTATTACATTTCGCATTCAGATAAGTTACACATTGGGATAATTATATTTCATACAAACGTAATATATATTATCTTTTTTAAAATGATCATTAATTTCTCTCTAATCGCTATTATGTTATCCGCATTTCCTTGAAACACAATTATTCTTTGCGCTAATACATTTCGCAAAGATATAAAGATCGTATGTATAATGTTTAATATTACTTTCAACATATCATTTTTATCCAAATTTTGGAACTATATATCCAGCCCATACGCATAATACATATGTATAAAAAGCCTACAAACATATATTTCATAGAAATGGATATACAAACAGTTGGCTACGTGTCTGATGTATTATTTGACTTTGTACTAAATAGTCCGACCATGCTCGTCACGATTGCGATTCAATTTTTAATTTCCATCAATAAACGATTGTTCGTATAAACAAGTACAAGCGGGAGCATATGAAAGAATAAAAAAAAAACATATATATTTTTCTCTTTTTTTCTTCTGTACATGTTTCAATATTATAACTTAAGATTTAAAGATAGTAATATACTTTGATCATAAAGATAACAATATATTTAATTGTACCTTACAAAAAAATTGCTTTTAAAAAGAAATATATTTATTCTTCAGCATCTAATTTTATAGTATGTAACACTTGACTTATGATTAAATAATTTTACAATTTTTTGTATTTAACCGATATGTGTATAAATAAAAAAAAAGAAAAAAGAGAATTTAAAAATTTAAATAATTATTTGATAAAATTGTGTTTTCATGAATCCTAAGCTCTATCTCCTCCCCCCCCCACTCCCCCCCCTCTCTCTCTCTCTCTTCTCCTTTTTCTTTCTCTCACTCTTTTCTATTATCTTTTTAAATAAACCAACTTGTTTTCAAAATTAATTTAATTAATTAAATTAATTTTTACTAGTATTTTATATTATAATTTTCAATCTCTATCGAATTTGCATTCATCGGTTGATTTGTATAAGGTTCATGTAAATTATGGCTATTATAGTACATGTGAAAGCTCTGTGCTCGTGTATAAAAGGCTTTGTAAATCTCCATTTATATATGAGAATCATATTCGTTCAGAATCACGTATAACAGCAGACGCAATAAAATTGAATGTGATGTGTCGGTGGCAATAATGTGAAATAGTGAGAAAGTGTATCAAGATGCGTGTGCATGAAGATTTAATAATGTGGGCAAAGAATTTTCATCCATGTTACTCAAACATGTATATACATATACAGGACGTCTCTGAATTTTTCATATAACTTTGACAGTATGTTCTATAAGTTGAAATAAGAAGAAAATAATATATTAATGTAGCTCTTTAAATGTTTTATTAAAAACATCTTAAGTAAAAATCGACCGATGTGAGATTAAACATGCAAATGAGAAAGGCCATTTGGTCAAGGTGATTTGGTCAAGGTGATTTTTCTCATCATGCCTAATCACATATCTTTTATGAACTTATATAATTTCTTTCTTAAAGTTATAACGAAAATGTAAAATGTGTAAAAAATCATTTTCCTTATAATTGTAAGTTTGCATTTCGAATTACTGTCCGCCCATGTCAATACAAATTTGACAACGATGTAATTTTGAATTTATCATTTCTCTTTTGCAATAGAAGAAATTTTCATAGAACGGTTCTCTCTAAATCTTCGCAAAAAGGATGACAAATTCTAATATTTAGGTAAAATTGTTTTTTGTACACATTTCGTATTTTTGTTAACTTTATAATAATATATAATAATATAACTTTTTAATAATTCACTCAAGTCCTATATTTATATGTATAATATTTTTTTTATAATATATTATTTTAGACAATAAAGAAGAAAAAAATTATTGAAGATTGGAGTGACTTCATTTCTGATATTTTGATATATGTTATTCAAAAATTTGTAACAAGATACACATATAGATGTGTATATAAACGGCACGTCTCTCAATCATTACAAATTGCTTTTTGCTTTCTCTAAAGTCACTGTAATTATTAGCATCGTCAATTTCGCAGTACTTGCGTGATACTGAAACGTGCTATTATTATCACCACGCTCTTCAAAAATATCTTCATAAAGATTCGCGTATGGTCAATCGAAGGTTACGATCTACTTGCTTAAAATACGTATTAATCATAAAAATTGCAGTTTACTATGGTTGATATTTATTGATATTTATATATTCGTCAAACACAAATCACAATATAATATGATAAATGTTTGGTACGAAATATATATATATATATATATATATATATATATATATATAGAACTACTTATATCTTCCTACGAAAACATGCGGCTCTGCCCAACAATGATGAAATCCTGTAATGAATTCACATGTTCGAATAGATCAAGTTTATATATACAAAATATTCAAATCGATCAATTCAAATTTTTTTTTTCTCATTATTCGAATACTCTCTCCCTCTCTTTCTCTCTCTCTCTCTCTTTCTCTCTCTCTCTCCCTCCCTCTTCCTCTCCTCCCCCTTTTTCTCTCTCTCTCTCTCTCTCTATCTCTCTCCCCCCCTCTCTTTCTCTCTCTCTCTCTCTCTCTCTCTGATGTGAATATTTCTGCTCTTCTCGAATAAATCATATTAATGAAAGTTCAAGAAAATGTTACAAATGGCGCCTAATACAAGGTTAAATAGCATCATAGTTCTAACATTTATTACGTAACGAGAATTAGCCTTGGTTACCTTCGCAAAATTATATTGATCGATATTTTCGTATTAACGATAAATTTCAATAATGCCTTGTTTTGCATATTTATTCAGATATCTTTATGCATTATTTAACTTTTGTAAGCTATTTTGATCTTGTATTGTACGAAACAATTAAATTTTTCAAACAAATACAAACGCATTTGGTACAAGGAAAAGAAATTTCCTTGTACCAAAATAATTGTGTCTATAAATAATAAAAATACGTGAAATAAAATATAAAACTTTTATTGTACTTAAAATTATATATTATTAGAAAAACTTTTTCAGCAGTTATTCAATCTTTTAATATCTTTGTAAGTCATTTTTCATGAAGAAAAGTAACAATATGAGTATTACACTTTACTTTGATAGCTCGCTTGGAATAAGAGTTTATTCACGCAATTCTCTTGTTTTTAAATCGAATTCTGTCGATTCTATTTCCTTGTCAGAAAATTGTTTTTTGTAACTTAACTTAAATGAAAATAAAGTTTACGAATTCTTGAACAGAGAGAGAGAGAGAGAGAGAGAGAGAGAGAGAGAGAGAGAGAGAGAGAGAACATTTCGTTAGTGATCGTGTAAAAATACTGTATGTTTAAATTATCAAGTTGTGAAATTCTTTTATGAATTGATGTCACAGCATCAAAATGTAGCCATATATAAATCCTGATATAGGTTTTATGTTCGGATATCTGTTCGATTGTCCACGAACTTATCCAGCATAAAAATGAAAAGGAATAATTTCCTCGAGAATCTCATAATATATAATATATATATAATAGATCTTTCAATAGATCTTTCTTTTTTCTTTTGTTTATTTGTTAAATTTCTACGTCATCAATGTCATTCTCATTAATTAAAGACATTCAATGTTGTATTTCACTAAGAATTTTCATAAAAATTTAAGAGTTTTTCCGCGATAACATTAAATGTGTGATATCATTCATAAATATCAATTTATTAGATAAATCAAGCTTCTGCTTCGTATTCTTCTTCTTGTCAACGTGTTTTAATAACAGTAATTTTTATTTTTGTACTATATTTTAAACAAATATTGTCTAAAGCAAGTTTTGAGGATAATATTTGTCAGACGTCATAAATCGGGTTCATAAGATATCTTAAATACGTTATCATATAGATGTTTTTCTCTCATAATAATTTCTAAAAATGTCTTATGAATTTTAAGATGTCTCTGGGTGCGCGCGTAATGATTTTTCAATTATAAAACTGCAAATCGTTCGATTTGATTTAATTCGCTTCGAGAAGTATATTCCAATTCAAATCATGTTTCCGAATTCGCAAAATTACTGGATGTTTCTTAAAGACACAATTTGCGAGAGAAAAAAATCTTGATTTATTAGGTATATATTATTAGATTTTATTATATTTATTAAGTGTTGTAATCATAATTCTCCCAATTTTCATTAATTATTCCAATCGAAAACAGCCGAACAAATATCAGCTATAAGACTTACCCGATGAGAGAAGATTGGATCGTCGATTCAACGACCGCAATGCTGTGTTTCCATTGCATTTAATGACTTGAGCATTTCTCCTACGCATTCCTCAATTATTCGACATCCCTCAATTAATCGAGACCCGTTAGAGTGATTTGTGTTAGAAAAATTGGCGGTTTAATTAATTATTAATTGCAAATTCCAAACTAAGTGACAAGCACACGGGTACAACACATTTAACGCGATGAAATTGAATTGCGTCATGACGAACGCCGCGCGCCGACTGGAACTGCTGTGAACAGTGAGTTGTCGCTCTTCTCTCATTCTCCAGTGACAATCGAGGGAAAGTACGAGTATACGGGCGCGCCTGCCAACGTCGGGACGCAGGACGCCCGCGCCGTCGCGCCGCGCCGTCGCTGCCGCCGCTACCACCGCCACTATTATCACTGTTGCTGTTACGACCGTAACGTTCAACTACCACGTGAACAACTTGCTAGAAGACATCGCTGTAAATTCTATCCACACAGGTGACGTACAGTTATCTGTCGTCAACCGGTGATCTCGTCTCCATCGCCTCCACCGGTTCACACCGGTTAACTAATGAGAATCGACTCGGTTGGCGACGACAATGACAACGAAGTGAAGGACAACGATGCCGGGCGTGTCGAAGAGGGAAACTCGCGTTGGGTTTTGTCGAGGAGACACGATGCAGCCCTGTGATCGATCCGTTTCACCCCTTCGTATATGTGCATCACATGGTGTGGTGCAGACTGCAGCGCATCGACAATAGAGCGAGCAGGATGAACATAATGCTCAGGACACGATATGCGCAACAATAGTGAACGCAACAGCATAGTCGAGGATGAGTTGACGCGGTGAAATGTCCCGGAGAAATGGATAAAATAAAGCATCTCAGAGAAAAGAATGAGCGTGAAAGTCATAAAATTTCGGATTCGGGTAATAGTTCATGATCAACTCGCGCGATTCTTAATGGTATATACGTATATTTGTAATTGCAGAGGAGAATGTAATTCATAGATGCGATCGTATGCGGCGAACATCAGATAAAATCGAATTATGCTCTTAATAGATATTTTAATTTCATTTTGTGTGAGCAATGAAAAAATAATAAATACTAATTACGCTTCTATATATAAAGAGAGATTTACAATAATTTCATATTAATCCCATTCTAATCCTCTGTCCAATTTATAAAATTTATATTTTGCAAGACAATCAATATAATCAAAAACTGAAATGTTGAGATTAATGAGAAATGTATATACTTACTATTTATCATGTAATGTATTTATGTACTTACCTAAATACCTGAATATCTAATAATATAGGTAAACATAGTTTGGATATTTTTCGTAATAGTATATGACATATGTATATGAAGATAAATCATCTCTATTATAAGTAATCTTAAGATTTGCGCATATTTTTATTGCTTTTATAGCTTGTCTATTATTTAGATATTTAATTAAAAATTTTATATAATACAAACAATAGTTTGCACTAGTTTGGTTCACGACGCTGAGAAGATAACAAAGTAAAGTTTAATCTCAAAAATAAAAAAGAATTTAACAATATACAGAATATAATTTTCTATTATTTTTTTGTTATACGTTATAAATAAATAATACTTAAAAAATATGTCTTTAATTTTGAATGCTTTGTAAGAGAATAAGTACAATATAAGTATAAGATAAAATATAAAGATAAAGATTTGACATTATAATTACATAGAATGGAATAAAATAGAAAACAATAAAAAGTAGACAGTAATAATACGTGATGTATCTCGCAATTTATTATTGTTAGAAGCTAACCAAGGTCAAGATACGACTGTTAGCTTGTAAGTGCACTGGAAATACTCTAAGTGAGAGTTTTTGAGTGCAATGAAAGTGATATCGTAAGATGGATTTATGTAAAGTTTTGTAGTGCCCCTCCCCCCTGCCCTATAACAAGTTCTGTAGATCGTCTGTCAGATCGTCAGCTTCTCAACTCATAGTTTTTGATCGATGAATTATATAATGCAACGAGATCTATAATGAATTTTATTAGCTATTCGTTGAAACAAATGAAATATAGGAATGATACTTATTTAATCTTATTTAATCTTAAATAAATATTTATTAGAAAAGCATATTTTTTGTTGAAGAGATGCTTCAAGTTTGCTCTGTTAAGAGAAATCTTGCGTAGTGATAACATATAAATAATACACGGAAAGAGAGGATCTAAAAAATTATGTCGGAAATGCTGGGAAAATGGGTAAAATGTAATATAAAAAACGAATTGATATTTTTTTAAGATAAACAAAAAAATATAATAGAATAACTCCGCAGATTCCTCTTTGCGTAATCTTGTAGAATATATTTTTGTCTTCTTAACCTTATAATTAATAATTTCGAACGTTTCGGCATACTTCGATCGAGCCATTAGCGAAGTAGAAGGTACGTATTTAAGAGCTGTATAGATGTGTATTTCGCATTGTATTTCTTCTGGTATATAACGAGTGAAGCTTCGAATTTTTTGGTTCAAAATAGTAAATGCCAATTGATTTTAAAATCAAATGACTCCGCTGCATGCAAACTATATTTTATATTCGAAAATATATAAATTTTATCATTATTTTAAAATAATACGAAATACATCCTGCTTGATAAACAGTTATTAATTTAAAAAAAAGGAATAAATTCGTATATGCTTTAGTTTCTATTCTTAATCTAATTTTGATAAGTAAAAATAACACTATCTTTCTGTAAAAAAGGAAAAAGTAATTTTTGTCTTTTAAAAAATATATAATTTTTTCTACACGTATGTATTTATTAAAACTTCATAATGTCTTAATTTTTTCGTGTTTTTCTTTTCTATAAAATATATAAATACAATGTTTTTGATAGGGCTTGCATGAATTAAAACATCTCTTCTGATAATTTCGCCGAAATAGATTTTTAGAATTATATAATAATAAACTTTACATTTTCCAGTTTGTTTTTAAATTAAAAGGAAAATATTTAGATATAAAGCCTATTTAGATATAGAGCTATTTAGAATCTATTTAGATATAGAGCTTTTAACCGTAAACGTGATATGATCTCCACAATTTCAATATGAAGAATGATCCGATAAGCAGATTAGTTCTTTTGGTGTGCTCAGAGATAAAAATTTCACAGATATCGCATTTATATCTATTTCTCTAACACACGCGTGACAGAATTTATTGAATATCATCTCTATATTTATCCAATTAAGAATCGTCCCTATTATTTCCCACATAATCATTCAACGTATGCTGCAATCTGCAGGCTAATCTTATTTTTCTTTTCTTAACAACTTATCTTACTGAAAGCATAATATTCTATGCTATTTTCCTAATATGATGTTTCCGCATCTTTTTGTCACGTTGTAACATGTGTAACATGTGTATGCGTCGAAGTTTAAAATGTTTCACATGATTCGGCTGGTAAATAATATGAGTTTGGAAATAGATAATTTTTCCGAAATTTTCTCTCTCTCTCTCTCTCTCTCTTATTTGTTTATAAATTGTTAGTATAAGAATTAGCCTCTTGTATGAGGAAATCATTCTCGTTCTCTTTATTGTTTCTTGCCTACGATATATTTTATTTTATTATATATTATATATATATATATATATATATATATATATATATATATATATACAAAGCTGGCATAATTTTAAATACTTTTATTTAATACATTATTTGTAGTACAGATATATTTTGTATTTTGTATTTCAGTGGAGCACATGAAAGTATCATCATATCAAGTATTTTGTAATACAAATGATAAAATTGATTGTTAAATCTTAGTATTTGAAGTACAAAACATTTTTATATGCTCTCTAAAATACAAAATATAAAATACAATTGTCTTACAAATACTGTTTTTTTTTCGAATAAAGATATTTCAAATACATGCCTAATTCTGTGTATGCGTGTGCGTGCGTGTGTGTATGTGTGTATGTTTATATCCTTATTAAGGAAAAATATTGAATAAATTACATTTTATATTTGCACATTCTTTCTTTTTCATTTCTGAATTTTGCGTTTATATAATTTCTGAAATTCCGACTGTTCTCTAATTCTTTTACTAAATTATGTTCAATTTTGAGAAACTATGATTTAATAATGTCAATACATTTTTCTCAATTTCATAATTAGTTTCATTCTCGTCGATCGATAAATCCGAGTCATCTTGTTTAACTTTCTTCGTGGATTGTTTCTCGTTAAGTTGATTCGATCGAATGATCTTTGATTTCATTTTTACTTCATCTATGTGAATATTGTTCTTTGAATCGTTCTCATTCATCTCGTAATCATCTGCCTCATCATTGGTAACCTCTTCGGTATTCTACCGGCTGGAAATTTCTTTGACTGTTTTATCACGTTTCTAATCTACATTAAATCTACATTATGGTTGACAACACACTTGACGAACACTCTGATCGATTATAACGCTAGATTCTAATTATTTCGCCTAACAAGGAGCAATTATGCGGAGATAAAAATAATTCTATTGATCGTAAGAAACGATGCGTTTATTGGGGAGAAACTACATAGATACTCGTATATCACATTAATAATATATCACATAAATATCTTTTCTTTTATTTACATGTACTTTTTACTTTCTTTTATTTACATGTCTTTTAGTTACATGTTTCTCTAAATTATTTATATTTAATTATTTATATTTAATTATTTATATTTAATTATTTATATTTAATTATTTATATTTAATTATTTATATTTAAATAATTAATAAATTATGTAAATATATAATGAATTTTATCAGCGTCTACAAATTTGTGTTCGTTTTTTCTTTTATCTTCGAAATTTACTTCAACTTGAAAAAAAGAGTTGAATCGTTATTCAAGAATCGAAATAACTTTAAGTTTTACTCTTCTTGCTTTTTTATCTTTAATCATATATAATTTTTTTTGTTTAAATTGTGACAACTTTTTTTAATCGAATTTTTGTATACTCTCTTTTGATTATTATATTACATCGCGAATTATATGTTATTATATGGATTATGCCTGATAATTACCTGTTATATCTTTCACTATAAGATCTCCTTCTCTTCTTTCTTTTGCTTTTATGGCGTATGCTCGAAGTGCTTCTTAATCTTTGATCTCGTCTATATCTTCCTTGCCTTCTTTGTGTCCTCTTTTGTTTTTGGAAATCTTTGCTTTGGAATATCACGATTCTTAAAGATAATCATATCGCAAATACTGATCTTGTTTCTTTGCGAATCGCTTTTCATTAAGTCTGAGGACACACGTGTAGAATTCTATAAGTAGGATCAAAAGGGACAAGGTAGCCGGATTCGACACCAAAGTTTAACGCCTTTTTCATGTACTTTTTTGCCTCTTTCATACCTATCGAAGAAAATTTATGAAAATTTATTTCAGGTAAAAAGTTATCCGAATAAAATCTTCTCGTGCATCACTCTTTCAATTGCCTTAAGATATTAAATATATCAAAATGCAAATAAAAAAAAATACATAAAATGTAATAGATATATATAATACATTAAGTGAATACATACATACATACATACATACACACATATATATATATATATATATATATATATATATATAAATTGTATGGGGTATAAATATCATTACCTATAAAATATTATTATCAATTAAATTATTATCAAAATCAAGTTGGAATTTTATATGGTATATCTAATTTAATTATTAGTCATAGAATATTTGCAGAAGTAATAAACACTGGATGTATTTTTATATCTTTTAATCATTATTACAATCTAAATTTATAGTAATCTATAATTATTTTTTCAATTACTTTCGTACGTTTTCTATCTGTGCATTTTTGTAAATAAGAAATTAGCTGATTTTTGGAGATAGGACATTGATTGACATTGTGCAATTTCGAAATCCTGCCAATGTCTTTGCGCCATCTTTGCTTTATTCTACAGCCTATGCTTTCGTCAATGATTGAAATAGGGTCTATGATTTCATGATGTTTCTCTTGATCGCAACAATGGCACTTGTTTACAAGACAACGTTTATTATCATCAAAAGCTTCCTTCGTAATAAGAAACTTGTAGACTAACTCGGGAATATTAGGTTTGCGACGATGATGCTCTTTAGATATTATATTATAATGAATAAAATATATATTTTTATTTTATTGAAATTTTTTTATTTCATTTTTAGCATTACAATTAATCAAATAAAGTTAAAATATAAAAAAATCACATCTAATACTATTAATACTTTAATATTAATATTGATTTCTTGGGAATTTTAATTTTAAAAAAATCGAAAATTAAAAGACTGCATCTTAAATATAAATTAACTAGGAATAATACTTCATATATAATGAAATAATATAACAAACTGATTAATGTGTAAATTGATATACAAAGCAGATATCAAATTTAGAAAAGGCTTCTTTATACTTTTTCCGTATTAAAATTTGTATAAAATATAGCTTAAAAAAATATGAACATATTATAAAGGAAACGATATGAATTCTTTTAATTTACATTGAAATAATTACTCACTCATTTCCTGATGATTTGACATATTATGACATATTTCTTTATGGGAGACATTTTGGGATTAATGTTAGTCCTGCTATTTTTTTTTCTTTTAAATATCGTGAAAGATTTGTTGTTTAATTGTTAAATATGCAACTTAGCTTAGTTTTGTGAATTTGTTGATCAATCAACGTTGATCATGGAGTGAATTTTGTTTAAAATCATTTAAGATGACGTTGAAAATTAAAAAAGGAAAACCAATGATACTTTTTAGTTTCTTCTTTTTTTTATATAAGATTTGCAATTATTGTTCGATTAATCGATTAGTTGTTAAATCTATTTTCTGTAGCTAAATTATGTATGTACATACATACGTATGTACATACATTTTTGAAATTTAAAGTGAGATAGATATATATTTGATATTTGGCGAAAGCGAGAAAGATAGTTTTCTCTTTCTAGTATAATCTAATATAATCTAGTATAATCTAGTCCAAAAATCTAGTGCGCAAGGAATAAAAAAGAGATCTATTTAATAATTTTTAATAAATTACGTAGTAATATATATATATATATATATTTATTTATTTATAATTGCGCGCGCGCGCGCGCGTGTGTGTGTGAGAGAGTAAAATTCACATATAAGAGTGAAATAGTCACCTCTTATGGTAAAACATTGAGATATTCATTAAGATTTATTCTTATATAAAAGAAAATATCGAAAAGAATGATAGATATATACATACACATACTTTGATACAAAAATATAATTTCAAACTAATCTAAAAAATGTATGTAATAAATATATTTTACAAATGGTAAAAAAACAAAAGAGTAAAAAAAAGAATACAAAAGAGTACAAAAGAAAAAAAATTCTCGTTTTTTGACCAAGAAAAGTCAAGATTGACATTCAATTCTTTAAAATTCCATTTTTTAAATCGTTTTGTCGCTCATGTTATGGTCGACACTTTCTTTTTCAGATCTTTTATCATTGTCTTCATCAATGGAATTTCTGCTTTCTATTCTGTCGTAATCTATCCTGTTATTATTGATATTTGCCTCGGTTTTTCGTTTCTCCATTCTCAATTCGTCTTCTTGACTCGACGTCGACTTTTGTTCCTCAATTTTATAATTATCTTCATTGCTTTCGTATCGATTGCGATTTTTTTCGTTAACGTCCTTATAACTTTCCTCAACTGGCTCACGATCATTCTGAGCATATTTAGCAGAAAAAAACATACGACGTTTTTTCATTGACTTCTTGATGTTTCCGTCATTTTTTTTTTGGTGTTGTCCTTGCTTATTGTTGATTGTCACATTGTTAATTTTGCTAAAACGAACATGGTGCAAATAAATTGATTTTTCTTTTTGAAAAACGAATATACACTGGCAAAATATACACTGGTAAAGCAATATTATAAACACTATTATGCTATCCATAAATATAATAAGTATAAGAATAAAATAGTTTAATACTACTCTTTTTTTATCTTCTTACTTTCCTTGTTTAAATTTAAGACATTCATAATACATTTAAGTGTATTAAAACTTAAAATTTAAGTATCTGTATCATATTAAAGGCCATTAAATGCATTTCCATAAGCTCGTTAAATTCTTGAATATATAAAGCGAAAGAGACGTAAGAAAAAAGTGAAGTGAGTTTTTAGAAACGGATTCATGTATAATAGATAGCTATCTAATTTTACGATTCCCAACTTTGTGAGAGAAAATATAAGATTAAAATATAAAATATTAAAATATAAAAGTGTGTTTTGTATAAAATTTTAATGCTGAGGCAGTGCGTATTACTTTCATATCAAACGGTTGTGAAAGCCTAGGACAAATAGTGAAAGATTTATGAGACTTGCTTTAAATCATAAAATTTATAAAACAATTATAATATAAAAAAGAATTATAATAAGTATCTCTTTTTAAATGAAATGAAAACCTGTTCTTTCTTGTAAAAGCTTTCGGGTTACTTTTCTCGTGTAACGATTTACAAAGCGATTTTCGTGGGCTGCTCTCCTGCGTATTTAAACTTTTGGCAGGATTTTGAGCAGGTCGTGTTTTTCTTTTTGAAGCCGTCTGCTTGTTGTCCGTATTACTGTAAAGAAATTTATCTCGCGGAATTCCGCGACGCATTGCTTTCCGTTCGGCGATGGTTGTCAAACTCGTCTTTTCTCGTCGCGCAATGCGTCGTCTTTGTCGAGATTCGACGTCGGCTCGTCTCCAATTCCAAGATTGTGTGTCCAGAGTTGGACACACACGGAGCATATTACCTTGTCGATCGGTCGGGATCAAATAACCCGATCTCACGCCAAAAGATAATGCTTTGCAGATGTACTTTTTGGCCTGTCGCTTTCCTGCAATATGGATGTTGTTGATTGTCCGCCCTCGTCATATCACTCATAAAATTTGACCTCGCCAAAAGCGCTCTTAGCTCTACAACAGCGTGTAATGACAGTTGACGCGATACGTATGCATAGGCATACCGAACGAGCCAGTTTCTACTTGAAACGTACTCATCCGATGCATCTGTTCGATCTAGAAATTATCATTACACCTACTTCTAGCTGGTCTCGTAAAAAAATTGTCAGTTTATCACATAAAGATAAATTGTTAGAAAAACAAAAATTATTTATATATACGAGATGTTTCGAAATTCGCAAATTAAAATACTACAGTAAGAAAGTTTTTGAGATATAAGGATTTAAATATAGCCAATTACAAATTTAGATTGCCATCTATTCGATGAATTGCACGTGCGATAGTATTATTACACATGATAAACTTGAGCGTTTAAATGTAGTCTATCTAAAATTTATATATAATAATTGGCCATATTTGAATATTGAATGAGCCGTTATTATTTCAACAAACTCTGCTTAAAAATAAAAAATTAAAATTTACAAATAACTTTTTTTACTTAATTTTTTGATAACTTTCTTACCGTGTACTTTGATTCGCTTACGGAATGTACATATATGTATGTACATATATGTATGCATATGTACGTATGTATATAGATATTATACATATACAATTTTTTACGAAAAAGATTGTATAAAATTTTTCTAAATCATTCGGCTTGTTTTAAATGGGCTGAAAAGAATTAATCCTCAATGGAAGTTTAGGTACGCAATTGTTTAATATAAAATCCAATTATAATATATCATTGCAGCAATTTCTTTATGTTCAACTACTATGAGAAAGAAAGAATTTCAAATTTTGCTGCAATCAAGTATATTGAATATTTATTTTTACTATTATGTACATAATTTTACTACTATGTACATAAACTGAAAATTCTAATGGAAAAATGCACCTTCTTCGACGCCAGCTTTGATGTAATTGTTAATGAGCTGTATTAAAGATCTCTTCCTAAAAAGTGCTTTGGTGCTGTTGAGTGAGTTCGCCAGTGCGTTCCGTTCCATTGAGACATTTGACACACTGCTAATCACGGAACTCGATGGTGCTGAGCTATTTGTAGTATCCGTTGCTTCCGTGAGATTATCGGTAGATGTAGGCCTGGATTCTATTGTGTACTCTGGCATTTGTACAGATTCCGAACCATTGCAGTGATCGACCGCTTCGTATGACAGCCTTTGCCGTTCACGAGAGTTCTGCATTTTTCGACAGTGTGTTTCGAAGCGTTTCGAAGATGGAAAACGTCTTGCGTCTTTGCCAATAAACATATAAAGATAACTTGTTAAATTACAAATTAAGGTAAGATTTGATTATTTCTATATAACTGATGATACTTGATGTTTTATTAAATATCAATTATATATAATTATATGTATAGAACACAAAATTGGAATAAAATACAATTTTTTTTGGTCATTTATTTAAGATAATAAAATTGGTTAATTTTTTTTTAGGTTAAAAAATTCGAGTTGTATGTACGATACTTAAGGATATAGATTGAAATATTTTAATTTTATATTTTAATTATTACCGTTTATCGATGTAAATATATAATCATATAATTATATTTCAATCGTAATACCATGATTGTGTTTGTCGATGCTAAGGAGTTGATAGACTAATTGAGGTATATTGATGGAATCGTACAGTTGCCGTTGATATAGAGGGTTGGCATGTTTACAGCGTACCGATTTAATTCGGGAACGAGTATCAGAATGTAATATTCGTCTTGTTGCCTGCTTCTTCTGCCCGGATCGATCTTTCATTTTTCCCTTTGACGACGCCATTATTTAATAATGATATATTTCTCTTTTGCTTTCACTTTCCGACGAATTCGCGTTGTAAAAACATGCGATCGCATAGTTGGCATCGACTTGAGATAAAAACTGAATGATGCTCTTTCGTTGTTCTATTTTCGCAGAAAAGTAACTATATAAAATATTAAAAATTTGACGAAAATTTTAATAAATTACATATGTTTGGAGACTTGTGACAAAATTCTGAGTCGATTCATTGAAATAATCCAAAGTTATAAGGATTAATTTGTGATAAATTTATTTATTACCTATTTTTTAAGTATCAGAAATTTAACAAAAATTTTATCGATTGTTCCATTATTACGTCTGAAAATTTGAGCACAATTCTCTCATTATTAATAGTTTGCAATTTATTTAATTTTTTTCTCTTCATTCTTATGTAAAATTATGATTTATTCTCGCTCCGAAAAAATCCATCCTCTCTGCCCGTTTTCGGGGCCGAGCAATCGGCTATCGTCCATCGCAGTTGAGACGAGGTATTGAGCATAATAAATATCAGGATCAGAAAGTAACGAAGAATGGCATGCTCACTCATGCCTGACACCCAACTGAAATTAGAGAAATTTTGCGATAATTCAGTGCAAGGCTATTTACCAGGTATGTAAATATGAAACCGGAATTTACCAATAGATGGCCATAGCTGTCAATGTAGTCGTCAGACGGCGCCATTGACGCCATTTCCTTGTTCTGACATCTGACAAAGGTTTTCAACTCACAACAATATAAGTTTCATACAACAGTATAGTTTATAATAGCGTTGAATATGTCGAATTTTGTGCCTAGAAAGTACGATTTGCGGACAGCATTGATTTTCTGTTACCATTTGAAGAAAACTGCTGCAGAATCGCATCGAATGCTTGTCGAAGCTTACGGTGAGCATGCTCTTGGTAAATCACAGTGCTTTGAGTGGTTTAAAAAAT
>Ga0157364_1001140_pt1 | contig 21694 bp, 14 predicted proteins | sample AttsexASBM2_FD_111476 | JGI IMG/M metagenome (GOLD analysis project Ga0157364, IMG submission 111476) | Fungus gardens microbial communities from leaf cutter ant in Ribeirão Preto, State of São Paulo, Brazil - Atta sexdens ASBM2 | ecosystem: Host-associated > Fungi > Mycelium > Unclassified ...
ATCGGAATAAAAAGGTCACTACATTAATAGTTATTCATAAATTTTAAATTATTATTAACTCGGTTCAATATCGAGTTTTAGATATGAAAGAATTATATTAAGATTAATCATCATAACCCCAATGATGTGTAATCTGTGAGGGAACATGCCTTTCAAATTACGATACGCTATGACGAGCAAAATTAAGTGCCATTGCCTGTTAACATTGTATTAAATGAAGTAATTGCCTTCTGCGATAGAAAAATGATATGTATATTTATACACGTAGGCGACAGGAGTAAGCTTACCTGATCATCCATCGTAAACGCGAAATTTTATACAATACTAATCGAATCTATCTGACAACGGGCGAATGTGTTACAAGAATTAACAAAAACATACCTTGACCAAAACCGAGCGCACCGTAAACCCCGAGGTACATGTCTCGCTTTGCTGTATCGAACGTGTTGTTTCCAACGACCTGATTATCATTCGACCATATACTGAGCCAAACGCTCGAGCCGATGCTGAACGATTGAAAGACCGCATTCATCACGATTGTCGATATTGATAGGAACCATCCAATGGATTTCAAGTAGTGAGAGTATACTTTCCATTTTACCTTGCAAAAGAATAACAAGATGCTTGAAAATAAAAGCACTTGCAACTTTTTGTCGTGAAAAGCGAATTATGAAGATGTATTGTCTTTTTAAAATTAGAAAAATTAAAACAGTGATCTCTTGTGCAACTTACGCTTCCAGTTTCGGCCTTCTCGACTTCTGTCAGCTTCTCCCCGATATTGTTAGGCTTCGGTGCATCTTTCTCTTTTGATACACTAACACTATTGCTATGCACATAATTTGCTGACTGTTGACTTTCTGTCGAGTATTGCCTATTGGTATACGTATATTATTTCGAGTATATTAGTAGCGAGCATACTTGCATCACCTTTAATTAAATATCATATTTATGAGATTATACCTTGTTAGAGAACCATTAAGTGATTTTCTATCGGTCACAGAACCGGATTCACTTAGACTCTCAGATATTCTAGACCGTACTCGAATTAACTTTTGCTGCAACTCGTCCGCTCCCATTGTTGATTCAAGTTGCTGTTTGATTTCACGTAAATCTGCTTCAGAACCGTCATCAACGTGCACTGTTTCAAATTTGTCATGATTTTAAAATAATGATTTATCATTCACATAAAATATTAATAATGTTATAAAAATGGGAAGAAATTAAAAAAAAACTCGCACATGCATATACTCTTAACTATAGCACAAAATAAGAATTCAAACGAAAATTATGTAAATAAGTTATTGGAATTGAACTAGAAATAGAATGCGGTATTAAAAACTAAAAATTAAAAATTTCATCCTAACACTCTAGTGACAAAGGGAGTATTTCTTATGCAAGCATACAAAGTAGGAAAAGGAATTGTAATTACTTTTTCGCGGACTTACGATTTCCAACTTAAATCCAGGAAAAATGTAACAAGAAATTTTATAATAAGTATATAAAAATATGTAGCAAGAATTCAATTGCATTTATAGATACCTTCTTGTAAGTGTTGCACTAAGAATTCGGCGAAAGCACCTTTCTTCTCCAACAACTGTTTGTAGGTTCCACTCTCCGTTATTTCGCCATCTTTAAGAACAATAATGTTGTCGACCTCCGGCAGGTACGTGATGCTGTGAGTAACGAGTACTCTAGTTTTATTCTTCAACAGGCCGTACGGACCTAACACTTTCTCAAAAATGTGTTTTCCTACGTGTGAATCCACCGCGCTCAGAGGATCATCTAAGAAATAATTTTCGGAATCGTTATATACAGCTCTAGCTAAGGCTACTCTTTGCTTTTGACCGCCGGACAAATTTATGCCTTTCTCTCCGATCTCTGTTTGATCTCCTGCAGGCAGCATCTTAAAGTCCGGAGTCAACGCACACGCTTCAATCACACTATTATACACTGATTTGTTCAAGGCCTTTCCGAACAGAACGTTGTCCTGCAATGTGGCATTTTGTATCCACGCTTGTTGCGAGACATATGCAATTGACCCCTAAAAGAAATATTTAGTATCAATCTTCAAATCCCAATCTTTATCTATTTAATCTGAGAAATGTATAAAAATAAAACATATTATTCTTCATTTTTATCAACATTGAATTAAGAGTTACAATCTTAGTTTATATTTTCAGATAATAAAAGCATACATAATAAAATTTAGCATTCAAAATTAAATATTATATTATTAAGTTACATTATTAATTATTCTTAAATTTCTCAATAAAACTACTCTATATAAATGCTCTATACAAATGTAACATATGAGATTTATTTTGCTGGTTTATTATTACGTTTGTTATAAAAAATATATAAGTTTTATTTCTATATTTCGTATTTCTAATTCGAAAAGAATACTCACTTTTGTATTTACTTTTCCGCTTATTTTATCCATCTCACCAAGCAGAGCGGATAGAAGAGAACTCTTGCCTGATCCCACTGTACCAACTATTGCTACTAATTGACCTTGTTCTACATGCAAATTGATATTTCGTAGTATTGGTCTTTCGATTTCTTCACTATCCCAACAAAAGGTACCGTTCTCAATTACTAATGCGTGCGCTAAAAAATGTATAAACATTATTGTTATATACATTATATATATTTATTATTATGTATATATTAAACGTATTTAAAAGAAAAAATTTTATACTCACGTTCCGATGGATCATGCTGTACATTGTTAGGATCTAGTTCTTCCATGTTCATAAATTTATTAATACGTTTTACAGAGACGTAAGCCTGTATATGAAATTATTATAAAATATAAAACATGAATAAAGATGAATAAACAAAAATAGCTCAATTATGTGTATACATTAAACTTACTTGAACTATATTAGTAATCATCATAGGCAGCATAGACAGTGGAAATCTTAGAATGTTGAACAAACTGAGTGAAACGAAGGCAATTGTACTATTTAGAACATTCTTTTCGTCTATAAGTACGTAAGTTGTAAAAGATACCAAAGATACCTGCACATTTGCAAAAAGACAATATTTTTAAAAATACAAAAGATATTTTTGAATATAAGTAATCAAAAATCTCTTGGAAAAAAAATATTTATTGCTAAATCATTTTTTGTCATACTTTACAAAAAAATTTTTTGAAATCATACAACAAAACTTTTAAAAAAATTATACTAAAAATTACAAGACTTTATTATAAAAAAAAAATAAAAAATAAGAAAAAAGCTTTTGCATTACAAGTACTCCGTAAGATACTTACTCCGTAGAGTTCTCTAAGATTTTCAATTATAATATGAATTATAATGTTACTTCTTTTGTATGTGTTTGTATTGTATATAATTAATTATACTAAAAAACGTACCAAAAAGGGTGCGCACGACCATATAAAGCTCGTACCAGCATTAAGATATGCCGCTTCTTTTAATACTTGAATCTCTTTGACTCTGATTTTAAGTATCTGCTGCTCGAATGAAGGTTCCCACGCATAGAGTTTCAACACTTTGATACCGTTAAGTACTTCGTTCATTAATTTTACCCTCTCATCCTTGCTCTTCATCTGTCTGATTTGTAACGTCTTCACTTTGTTGGCAATCAATGCGTTCACAGGAATAAGAATAATCATAACTGCTAAACCTGCCAATACAGCTGGCCCCAGTATGTTCCAGAGAAAATATAAAGCTAGAACTATTTGCAGAGGTGCCGACCAGATCATGTTTATGTACGCAGTTAGATCCATGAATCTTTGAGCGTCTACGGACATTAAATTCACTATCTCGCCGAGTGTGGACTCTTTTCTCGCCGCGTTCGACATTCTCAATGCTTTACGATAAATTGCCGCGATTAGCGCGGTTCGTATACGCAATCCGACCAAAAACATGCGATGAAAATATTGGGATAGTACTAGCGTTTGAAGCATTGCCGTAAGTAAAAGCAGGACAGAATAAAAGTATCCTTTCCACATTGGCTCATCTCCTTCGATAAAACCAATCAGAAGCCTAAAAAATATAAAAAAAGAGATGTATTTTATAAAAATGCGTGACAAACAAGAATGATTAAATTTTGAGAACAATTTTGTAAAATTCATCGATTTATATTTTCTTCATAAATTATAAAATAAAATTAGAGATAAAACTCAGGATGTATGTATATTTACTTTAATATTTGTGGACTAATAAAGGTCATAATATCTTGAATCAGTTTTAGAAATGCACCAAATATGAATGTTGCTCCGAAAGCTTTGCAGATAGGCGGTAAGATGGAGGCGACTTTCTTTTTCCGACTACTGTTAAAATCCACTTGTCCAGACGTTTGTCGGTATGATGCTTTTACACTTTCTACTCTATATGTATAAAGAACGTCTGTTATAAAGGTTTCTATTATTAGGTTGGACAAAAATAATCAAGACATGTTATACGACACATCCTACCTAAAGTATGTCCAAATCAGCCTTGTTAGCACAAGAAATGTATGAACATGTTAAAAAATACTTTGTCAGAAAACATTACACTAATACATTAATATTTATGATATATATTTTTAAAATATGCAAATAATATGCTGTTAATTATAGCGCTGATAAGATAACACAGTAATATTCTAAAAGTGTATGATCACAAACTGATTTTAAAAGAATTCTTAAAATAATAATTTTATAGATCAGCAATTATAATTTTTAATATGTATGTTTAATACACATATTTTCTATCGAATATAAATATCTGCATAAATATTAATATAAATTCTATATTTTCCTATTATTAATATAAAATTATTTATCTTATATTTTTTCTCACAATTTTTCTCACAAATAAAAGCTTTAAAAAATCTTGGCTATAGTCATATTGATTATAAGTAATCTTGATTTGTACGAGAGATTCATCGATTAAACTTACTCTGTCTTTCTCAAATTCTTATTCCAATATTTGTCAAATTTTGGCACAATCTCCGTAGCCATGTCTTCTGGATTCATAGACCATAAATCGGATGTCTCGAGCGGTTTTCGGAAACCTTTCCATGCTAACGAATCAAACCATGCGAAAATAATTCTCGAAGGAAAAGAAGAACTTTGCTCTGGACATGGCGATTCAACCTACAAGTAAACATATTTCAAAATTATTTATCAAATTATTCATCAATTCTAAATCTTACAGTTGATGAATTGATAAAGTTTTATGTGTTTCTGTATCTTGTACATTATACGACTAATAGCAGAAATATTACCGTAGGATATTCAGAAAATTTAGGCTCTGCATCGACCAGAAAATTAAGTACAAATAATATCACTACTATTGGATAGTAGATCATGTAAGACACCAGTGAGTATGTCGGCTCTGCCTAAAAATAAGTTATTTCTTCATGAATTGCATTATATTATGTAACACACAATCAGTATCTTTTTTGTAAAATATCATAACAGACTGATAACACGAGATAATATGTGTGATAAGAAATTGTAAAAATCCGATGCAGGAAGTAGTTATTTACAAATGTATTTTGCTAATGTAAATTGCTTTCTTTTACCAAGACGATAAAAATTTAACATACCCCTTTAATAAATTTGTTTACAAAGCTTCTATATTGGACGCATCCACATATCGCAAGGAAAAACCAAAACAGGAATAAAAGACCTGACGTCCGCATTCCATGTTTTCTATTATATTGCATCAAAGTCGATGCTAATGTCTGAAATAATTAGCAAACTTAGTTAAATGTTATATAGAAAATTTACATGACTAGTGTATGTGAATATGATTACTTTTTTCCCATTATAATGAAATCTTCATTCTCACTTTTATTTTATAAAAAAAAAAGCAAACTCAAATAATGAGAATATTATTAAAAAATGCAAATTAATGCAAAAATAATTTTAAAATCTATTTAAAAATCTATTAATATAAAAAATAATTTGTACTTACAAAGCTAACAATTTTTACTATAGGTGTGTAATAATCAACACTGTAGACCATACGAAAAGTACTTTCATGTATCGCCATTCCTAAGTCAACTATGGAAAGTAAAATTAATCCTACTGTAAGTACTTGCTTAGAAATAAATAACCACGTGTACGGGACGTTTCTTCTTTTGCTATTTAATAGGTAATATGCTTCCATCGCTGAGAACGTCCATAAAAATATACATGGTACCCATACTAATATCGTCTTTTGGAAGCATTCTGTTAGATCTGGGTCGTTCGTGTACCATGTTAGATTAGCATCCTAAAACAGAAATTTCAACCGAAATGTTAATCTTTATCGCAACATTTTAACTTTTTCTTTTGCTCTCTATTATGCGATGTCATAAAGCTTACAAACTTAATTTTAACAACAGATTTAACAACAATAGAGTCGATTTGTATCATTGTAGCAGAAATATTAATATATCAATTTTTTTCATTATAAACATTTAAAAAAAGAAAAGATTTTTAATTTCAATAAAATAAATAGCTAATAATAAATCTATTTTTCAATTAACTTTTAGTGAAAAATTCAATAAAATTTTAATTTGTGACTAAGAAATATGTTTTGAAAATTAGAAAGTTTGTAAATTATGAGGCTACTTTATTATTATGTAAAAATCGATATCAAACAGAATTAATCATCAAAGCTATAAGTGTACCACACAGAGCAATTTAATAAGAATAAGTGCATTAAGTATTCAATGCACGTGCATGTAACCTGATTCATCATTCTTTGTGAACAATATGAAAACATGAGTGCATCAAGTCGGACTTGAAATAAGTTAATTAATTTAATTAGTTTAATTTTTTAATTTAAATCCAACAGAATTCTTTGAAATACAATAAATTAAAATGTTTCAAAGCTTTTTAAAGTTCAAGGCGACTAAACTTCGAATTACCTTAATCGACAATTAATTTTATCAATAGAATATAAAACATTTTTATTATTTTACATAATTCATTAATGATTTTTTCGTGTGTTAAACAATAAAATATTAATTCGTTCGTGTCAACAAAATAACACAGATATTATTGTTACAGATTATTATGGGTATTACTTGTTATAACCCAGATAATATGTTGCATAGATATTTAATAAACATCTTTTAGACATCTTTTAGATATCTTATGCAACATAAATGTTATCTGGGAAGTTAATCATCGATTGAGATAATCGGAGTTCGATCGATCATCCTTAAAGCAATATCGCATTTACGTCACCGATATCGACATAAGTTTACGAAACAAAAATAACAAGACAAAGACGTGAAGAATCAGAGTTCTAATAAGGAAATTCGAAGAGTCTTTCTCTTTTTATAAGCTCGATTTTTATAAGCTCGTAATACATTGAACTCTAGATCAAAATAAATGATACCTTTATATATATTTTATATACACTTTTATATACATAGATATTTTTTGTATACACTTTTATATGCACTTTTAGGGGATGAAACATCCCTTTAAAAAAAATCAATTTTATTCTTTATAGAAGCGAATATCGAAATAGAAAAAAAAATAGAAAAAAAAATGTTAGAAATAAAAATCGAATGATTTTAAAATACTCAATAATTGTAATTTAAAAAAATTTTATTTCTTATAAAATAAAATTTTTTAATTTCTAATTCGTCAATCGAGATCTATGCATGATAATTATTTCGATAACTGAAATTGGAACACGCCTTCGAAATGCCCTGTAAACAGTGTAGACGATTGAAAAAAAAAGGGGAAAGCCCGATGATATAAGTCGCTCCATTCGACGCATCGTCGTTCAGGAAATTAAACTATTACATAACAGTGATGTGCGGCAGGCGAGACAAGCAAGACAATGAATTCGCTATTCAATTATTCCAACGATCTTTTCCTCTTTCTATTTTCCTCTCGCATCTCGTTTGTTCCGCAGTTATCTTCTCGAAATATTCTATTCTCAATAAGGCATATTATGAAATTATTTGAAACGAATTCTGATCAAAATTATTCAATTACCTATATTTTTATGGTGTTTTCTTGGAAAAACAAAATAATTCCAATTTCAGTTTCATAATAGTCTATTCAATTAAGCGTGATCGATCATTTTCGACACATCTTTCGTTTTATTGTAGTCCGAGAGATTACTAATATTTGTTATTTCACACATTCATTTTTTCCACAAACTTTTTATGCTCGTTTCTATTAATATAATTTTGGTCTCAATTCAATTAACTCTTCATCTTTTTGATATATAAATAGATTTAAAAGTAAATAAATAATTTAAAAATTATGTAAGTCAAATTAATCCTTGAAGAAAAATAAACTGCAAAAATCTTTTTTCACTGAACAAATTTTACATATAAGCTGCTTCCCTTTTGAGAGACACGGTCGTTTTATTTTTGAATGTTACTCTTTAAATTAATTTAAATAAAATCTCACTTCAAAGAATGAAAATTGAGTCAGTCATAAGAAAAAGTGGCTCAATTTTCAATCTTTAAAAGTGAAATTCTCTTCGGATTAAATTTGTATATATGATTAAACTCATTATATTCAGATTAATTATCAAATTTAATTATTAGAATTAGATAATCGATTTCAGTTAAATAATTTAAATCCATTATGTTTGACTTTTATTTGTTACCAAAGTCTTCGGAATTTTCTGCGACAATTTTTCAACTGATCAACTGTTAACTTCAAAACTCATTGATACACACATTCGTGGCTTTGTCTAGTGTTCTTATCAGTGCAAAGATTAGTTCTCGGTATTGCTGTATTTCATGTATTCTCCGAATAAAATTCAATAGAACACATCTCCCTATTCTCTCATACATTCCGACTTCTCTTGCACATTCGTTAGAATTTCGACATAATTATCCATAGATACTTTCCGGTACTTCAGCAATTGTCAAAACAGATTTACTCTAAAAATTTTAGAGCGTATAAAAACAGGATAGAACGTTTGTGTCGACTGATCATTTTTACTAAAGTAGATTAATTTTAATTTCGGTTCAACTTATTCTTCATCTTTTTTCAGTTTTAAGATTTAGAAAAAGATGAAGTTAGCTGAATGGATATTAAATGAACCGAGTTTGTAATTAAATTAAAGTCGAAAATTATTGACTTTTGTCAACAATTGAAGATTCTCAAATTACATTAGTCATGAAAGATATAATATTGTTTCAAGTGTTCTACACTCGCGTTCATCATCGCAGATTGTGCGAGCGCGATAATTATTAAGTTGTTTGTCGCATGCGTCCGATGCGCGTGTTTGCCTTTAATCTCACACACGCGGGAATTGATAACGAGTGCGATTGCAAATGTCAAGTAATTTGCATAATTTACGGATGCGGCGCCCAGATTTACGCTCCGACCTCGCGCGAGCGCGACTTATTTCCGGAATTTCGATTTCGCTAAAATCGCGCAATCGAAGGTAATGACATTGCTTCATCACGTCGGCTCTATAATCGGAAGGCGTGTAACGTGCGTACACGTGCACACAGACGCGTGCGTGTGTTGCACGCAAGAAGGCACGAGGCGGTGAAGTGAGACGATTAAAGCGACAGTGATTTTTTCCCCCAGGAATGAAAACACTGTTCGCCTTGTTTGTATTTTTTGCACTCGGCACCTTCGCTTTCTCTTTTTTCAACGCCTATCAAATATATATTTATCTTATTTCGAGTGCAAACATTTTGGGGGATTTCGAGTAACGCGGACCTATTATTTCGCGTGAACGTGAACGCGAATTAGTTTAGAGGGTCAATCGTGCAATTTTTTCCCTAGGAAGCCATAAAAAGTGAAAATCTTTTGCACGTATGCGTGTATTTGTACGAATAAGAACACAAATGCCTTGCCATGCTTTTTCATGCCTTCTCATGCCTTCTTGCTCCTTCTATGCCTCCTCCGAAACTTGCAACTTTGAGTGGCAAGGCTTTATACTCCTCCACTGTACTTGCATACATATGTAAAAAAATTTCACTTTTTACGTTTCCACTCTAGAGAAAAAATTACGTGATCGATACTCCGTTCGTATTGCTTGCACTTTTTGTATTCAGACTCCTCGCTTTCTCTCTCTTCCACGTGTAAAATTTTCGAGGATTTCAAGCGACGCGAACAGACCTATGAAAAAAAAGATTAGAGAATCAGTTGAAGGATTACACGATCGCGCGAAAAACGTCACGTTTCTTAAAGAAAATCGTCGCTCAAGAAGGTCAAACAATTCCATCCTTACAAGACTGAGAGCGGGATCTTAAGATGATGACCGACCAACGAGTTGTTCTTCGTGAGTCTCGAGATAAAAGTGTTTCCTGAATTCCTAACGCGAAGGAATCCGAGGAATCGGGAAACTCGAAGAGAGGAAAAGGACGAGAAAGAATCAAGAGCTCTTAAAGAGTTGAAGCTCTCCTTGCCCTTCCGACTCACCCAGAACTTGGTACCGCAGAACTGGTCCATTCCGATTGTTTGATTCTGATCCATACTGACACATTTAAGATCCACCGGTGAGCAGGCTCTCGTGCGAAATTGAATCGTTCACAGCACTACCGCACTTGACTGTCCTGACTGCAACAACCGCGCACAAGCCACCGAGAGATTGGCGAGGAGTGCGACCAATCTTTCTCGCTCCAGGAATCGCACTGTCCCCGATTGTCCCTCCACCCTGCGACACGTACGACGGCGAGAACAGGCGAGATCGAGACAGGCAGGCACGGGGAAATACACGAGGGCGACAGAGAGGAAGCCCACCATACAGCACACGCGGCACCCACAGCCGCTAACGAGCGAGTTATTCCAGTCGTGCCGTCGCCGTCACTGGCCGTCAGTATTCTGCGACCAATCACCGCGCATGTCGCGAATCGCGCGGGAAAATTGACACCGCGTCTCGCGACTACATTCACGTTGATCCGCGAAATCCGTCTGCGTTGCGGATCGGCCCCATTATTTCGATAGTCAGAATTTTTCTGCGAGACTTCTCGCGTGATGGAAATTACGGTCCACGTTTTTGACTCTCTCATCGGAGTTTTGAATAAATGAGAGATAATTTGAATCAATGAGAGGTAATTTCAATTTCGAATTATATTCCTAATAAGACACTTTATCCGGGATACATCCTGGGGATATCCTTAGGATGTTCAAAGAATATACGGATGTCCTTTGAACGTCTTCAGAACGTCCCCTGAAGGGGATGTCTATGCTGTTAGAGAGAGATGGCTTGGTCTGATAAGAAAAAAGAATTTTATGTAATTCGTTGTCCGTGATTTAATCTTTTTTTTTCAGTACATTAAACAATGTACATTAAACAATGGTTGATAAATTGATCAAATGATGTTAATAAATCTATATAATAGCAGAGTAGATATTATATAATTATTAAAATGTAAAATTGTATAATTATTAAATTATTAAAATCGGAATTTGACTCAGCAAAGAATGGATTGAGATGAATTGAAATGGATTCAGATTTTCAGAAATATTGATTCATGAATGTTAAATCCCTGAATGCTTTTCAATCCTGAAAGCATTTTTATTCATTTATAGGAATTACATGGAGCATATCTCTATGCATTTCAATCTAAAAATAGTATTAACTTTTTCTGTGTGCATTATGAATACTGTTCAAAATTTTGAATAGGAAATGCAGTTTTTCAATCCAATTGAATTTAATTGAATCCAATTGCATCCAATTGAATCCAATTAAATAAAAAAAGTATTCGCTATTTAAAATACGCATTCGAAAGAAAAAAATTTCAATCCATTCTCGTTTGTTTAGAGATTAGAGTCACCCTCTCTCTTAGATAAAATCCTCCATTCGATATCAATCTTTATAGCGGGGCAACGTATCAAACTCATTTGATACAGGATTTGTTTCGAACAAAGTTAAGGGCTCCGCATAAAAGGAACAGGGAACAAAGAACGACCAGCAAATGAGAATGGATTTAAATCGATTGAAATTTTTTTCTATCCGAATGCGTATTTTAAATAGCGAATACTTTCTTTTTATTCAATTGGATGCAATTGGATTCAATTAGATTCAATTAGATTGAAAAAACTGCATTTCCTATTCAAAATTTTGAATTGAATAATATTCACAATTGTGTTTGTGTGCACAGAAAAAACTAATATTATTTTAAATTGAAAAGCATATAGATATGCTCCATGCAATTCCTATAAATGAATAAAAATGCATTCAGAATTGAAAAGCATTCATTTTAACATTTAACAAAATTTTGAATTGAATAATATTCACAATTGTGTTTGTGTGCACAGAAAAAACTAATATTATTTTTAGATTGAAAAGCATACAGATATGCTCCATGCAATTCCTATAAATGAATAAAAATGCATTCAGAATTGAAAAGCATTCATTTTAACATCCGTGATTCAATATTTCTGAAAATTTGAATCCATTTCAATTCATTCTTGTTTGCTGGGACCCACAGTTGAATGGAGATTGAACTCGGCGAACTTTATCACAAGAAACACGATAGTGTTTATTTTGCAGAGTTGTGCAAAACGATAAGCGTAACATTACACGTAATGATGTAATAATGACGTTGCCACATGAATGGCACATAAACATCATCAGATTGATATTTATCGAACAAATTTGTCTACTTTTAGCATCAATATAAAGTTGACGATTGTATTGCTTTCTAAAATTTAGAATAAATCTCCAATTTAATTGCTATTGCTTCAGAATTGAGAATTATAATAAACTGAGAATTATAATAAAAATATATACTCTGGAAGAGAAATCAATTAATACTACAAATTATTTATCTTTAATATATTATTAAAAACATTGAACAATTAATTTTAATATATAGAGTATTGGAAATAATTAATCACCACTTTCCAATATTAAATTTTTGTAGATGGCCTATATATTTAATTATTATAATTGTAGATTTATAATTCTTTCTCAAGTTCATTGTCTCTATAATAATAATAATTTTTTAATTATATTTTGAATTATTATATATAATTATATATTTTGGATATTTCCAAAAAAATTTGTCTCTCGTTAAACAAATGCACGCAATATTTCTCGATTTTGCTCCGCAAAGTCTAAAATCTGAAATTCTTTGAAAAAAAAAGTTTAAAGAATGTCCGCGAGAATTTTGTCTTGTTTATACGATCGTGTAATAGCTCGATCAGACGAGTTAATTGATATCTTTTCTTTGCCCCTTCTACTTTCGAGTAGCGCAGACATTTGAATTCACAACTCTCGTTGTGCAATATTTTATTTTTATACGAATCTTGCGGTAACAGAATGACTATCGGAAAGCACATTTATATAACCCATCGCGAATAAGAACCTTGAAGAATTATCCAGCCGCATATCTCGATTGTGTATAAACACGTACACAATACAATCTTAGAGATCTTTGTGTGCTATTAAGTACAAATTACTTGACACATACACGCGCGAAACATTTCTTTTCCACATGCGTGCCACCATAACGTCGTCATCACGTTCCGCCGTTTCTTACTTGTAAGAAACTTTAATGTCAATTGCAAAATACCCCCTAATAACATAATTTATTTTCAAATAAATTATTATTACTTAGCAATATTAGTCTAATACATCTCCAATGTACAAACAATGTCTCGTCAATGAATTGCGCTGATTATCGCTTTTGACAAAAATGAAAATAATCATCAAAATTATAAGAATTGGAATCTCGTATAATTTTTCTAAATAGCACAGAAAATCCGAAAGTCCGAAAAAAATTTTTTTCTTTTATTTCCCATTTAGGAAATAAATTCCTATTTCGTTCCATTTTTGTTCTGAAAATATTTTCTGAGAGTTTCAATTAAAAGATTTTACTATTATGTCATAAGCTCTTTTTTAGATTCAAAGAGTATTCTTTTCTAATCTTTTTCTATTTCTTAATTCTATATAAAAATAAATCATATTTTCATTTTTATGGAAATTATATTTTTATTAAAAGTAATATTGAGTTGTCCGGAAAGTTCGTGCCGATTTTGAAGAAAAATTGAAACGCAGAAGATTTAAATTTTTAATTTCATTTATTAAATTTAAATCTTTTGCGGCACGAATTTTCCGGACAACCCAATATATATAGTGAGTGCAAAATGTATTCATACAGAGAAAATATTTTTTAAAAGAACTTTATTTTTAAAAAGTAGATATTATGGAGCGAGAAATGAGTCGATGTTGAATCAACATCGATATGATGATTTCAATACCAATTTGATGTCGATTCGATATTTAATTGACGATCATTTCTTGCTGTGTAATGAACAATTTATTCATAAAAAATAAAATTGACTGTATGTTTCTTAAAATTATATACCAAAAAAAGATATGTATTAATTATAGAAAATACTATCTACTTTTACTCTCACATAATAAATTTTACATAATATAAATATATTATTTGTATATCTTTTCGAATTTTTTTTGAGTTCGTGTCTACAAATTATATTAATTCATAAAATAATTTAAAAACATAAATATTTTTCGCGTTTAAATGGATTATAGTAGTACCATCTGGATGCAGAAATCAAATTTTTATGTTCTGTGCTATATGTGAAAAACAAAGAGAAAGAAAGAATGTTAACCACAACATATATCAGGATCATTATCATCTGAATTCAGCGAAATTATATTATCGTTCCGTGACAAGTCGAAAATAATCCGCTGACATAGCACAGGCGGATGTAAACATATGAAATTAAATAGGAATCCATGTCCAACAATACAATACGGGGTACTAAACAGCTGACGTGTTGCTGACTTGTGTTGTCATCTTTAATTTCTTTATGATAAGGATGATAACTTTATCGCTTGGAAAAATGTGCCGCATCATTTAACGTGGAAATCGACTATAAAAAAAATTTGTTGTTAACTGTTGTTGTGAATTGAAAATTTTAGAATATTGAAAATTGATGTCAAACGATGTCGGCGAAACTGAAGCGGGGTGTCTTTTCTAATTAACCCAATTGGTGATTAATTCAATCGGCATTATTGTCTTCCGCAAATTTTCTAAAATTAGATAATTCACTGATCTTAATCTAATCTCCCATTTCATCTATTGGCTCATCTCATTTAATTTTATTGATAAATCATCCATATAACAAGATAATACTTGATGTATATTTTATCATCGATTAAGTTAATTAGTGATTAATAAGATCTCTGCAAAATTATTTGCAAAATTTCTGGCCACAATTTATCGTTCCCAATCTAATTTTTTTTTCTATTACTAAATCAGAAATTAATAATTCTATCCGTACATTAACAATATAAAATTACATAAATATATTTGATAATAAATTATTATTGATTAAATTAAAACAAGCGAAATTAATTCACTATCACTAAAATTACTCGCAATAAAAGTTCTGTGTAATACTCATTGTTTCCAGTCTAATATTTCTTTCTATGTAAAATAGAGACTAAAGATTAATAACTTTGAGCAATAAATAATTTAACTCTCCCCGTTAATATTACAAATGTTATTTATTGATCTTTTTTCTTTTTAATGACACCTGATCTCCTTCATTGATTAGTTTCGTCAGAAACTTCAAAATATTTTTCTATGCATTTCGCGGCTTCTTTACAATTTGTTGATAAAACATAAATGCTTATATCGTTAAATCGGCGATTAACTTGTCAACAGAGATAAGAGTGACGGCTCACATCGGATAATTCGTCTATTTTTGTTACACTGCAAGGCAGATTAGCGCGAAATTACAATGTGAGCCAACTGACAATGAATTTCACAATGGATTCGAGCGTTCCTACAAAAGCATATCAGTTAAGTGGACAATATGATGCATCGCCTTTAGACAAGAAATAAACGCTGAATCACGTTATTAAATCCTCTCTTCCCGCTATCAATTTACTAAAGGTTTTAGTATAAGAATATAAATACGATTGAATGGAAATAATTTTGAATTCAGGAAACTTTCATTAAGAAACACGATAATGTTCTCGGCTTTTCGCGCCGAGAACAATTGTAACAATAATTCGTAATATTGCGTAAGAGAAATATCTGTATAATGCTGATATTCCTCTTAATATAAAATTGTAAAATATTATATAAGCAAAACGAAACATAATTATTTTCTTACGAATGTGTATATAATTCATTACTTGAAGGCAACTATACACATAACAAAAACAAATGAATCATTGATTAATTATCAAATTATATGACAGTCGTTTTACAGTTCCGCGTAAAACAGAAGAAAATTGTAACTAGAGATATTTTTAACTCAGGTATATACTCGGTATGTATACCGAGTAGCTATTTCACTCTATTGCGCAAGAATAATCAACCAAAATCTTAGAATTAAATATTTGTTTTTTAGACAGTAACAATTTCAGATATCTATCGCGATCTTCGTTAAATTCAATTATCTGATATATATGTGTATACGAAGAGTTTTAAATAAAATATAATCATACATAATAATTAAATAAAATGTATTTTTCTACTGTTTTATATACATATAGCAAAATATGGTGGCATAAAGAGTCGCTACCCTCTGTGCCAAAGATTCGGATTCACATCCGTATACATATGTTAGATTTTATTTGAACGTTACATTTACCTCTCGAAAAACAATGGCAAACTACCAAAAATATCTTTACACTGTACTAATTACCTTATCAATGGATATGCAGAAGAAGACATTACATCTTTGAAAGACAACGGACTTGAGAGAACTTATTTTCGTAATAACAATTATACGTAATTTGGATTTATTTACATCATTATTTACAATAGTAATTTTACAAGTAGTAATATATAAATTCTTCTTTTGCTTAATACATATATTAAAAATCATATAACAAAAATACATTCTTTTAAAACGTTTACTTCTATTAATTTGCTATTTTTTAAGACTTTCTTCGGAAAATCATAATTTGTTAAATATAATATGTTTTAAAGCTTTCTTATCTATTATATCTATTATAGCTATTTTTAGAATTTTAGAGTTGTGTACAGAGTCACCGGGAACTAGGATCAAAAAGTTTGTATTGAAATCTTTCAAAGTATTTATTTTAGAAAATCTAATTTCTGTACATATATATATATATATATATATATATATATATATATATAAAAAATATATATATATATATATATATATAAGAACGTTTTGAAAAGCACAAATTTCAATCAAAATCCAAGAAAAACTAAAAACGGTTTAAAAATGTAAAGTTTCCTTCGAATTATTTCTTTCTTTACTGTATTCTTCCAAATATGTTAAACGTAAGAAGTAATACCTGATGTAATGTTATTTAATTATTACATTAAAATTGTTTTTTAATTTCACATATTATTATTATATTTTGTTATTAAAGATTATTATGTAATTGATTTTTTATTCAAAGAATCTGAATTAAATACGGAAAAATGATGTTGGAAATAAAGAATTGTTGTTATGTGTGTTAAATGAACTGTACAGTGAGTATATCTTTTAATAAGAAATAGTTATAAATAGAAAATTACTCTATTTTTTACTAAGATTTTTAAGTAATAATCGAAAAAGGATTTGCTTACATTTTCTAAAGTTATCCTCTCTCAGTTATTTTAATAAAAGTAATAACTTTACCTTCAAGACATTTAATAGAACATGAGATGTAAAATTCATTCTTTAAAAAAATTTATTTTTCTCTATTATAGCAACAAAGAAATTAGGCTACCAAACTTAAGTTCATAGACATTCTAGAAAAATTTCTATTTGACTTGATAGGTTTGTGTGCTGCTGAATAAAAGTGTCAATAACTCTGGATCAGTTAAATTTCTCTTATATTTTTGTACCATTTCTTGAATTTTTAGACGTCTTCGTACATGCGGTGGATGATAACTGAAACGTAAATATATGCGTTTATACATAAAATAAAATAAAAAGCTAAAAAAAAATAAAAAGCTAAAATAAAAAGCGCACATAATATTTTAATATAAACACGATATAATTAATCAGATACAAAAATATTGTAATTAAAAATGATCTTTTTTATTATTATTAATTTTATTACCTATCATTGTCAAGCCTTTTTCTACGTCCCATATTAAGAGCCGTTTGTCTAACCAGAGTCCCCAAAACTCTTCTTGACACTACCATACCATCGATTAAAGGCGTTGCTAAATTGATTCTAGAAACTGGCCCCTGCAATCTGATTCGCATCAATCCGTTAGCAAGAGCTTGAAGAAAAATAACGTGCACATCGGTTGCTTGCAGCATCCTCGATTGTTCCAGTCCGGTGTAAGTAGAAGGTAGCAGATCGCCTATAATCCAATAAAATTGTTTAATTTGATATAGAGAAAATACAAGATAACGCTGCGCGATATAAAATATACAATAAAAAGTTCAAATTAATTAATGCAACTTTCGGGATGTTTAGTGAAAGAAGAATGAACGAACCAATCGGGAACTGGATATGATCCTCCAGACTTTCCAACCACACGACCATGATCTTTGTATTAGTTTGAGATGGCACAGCTTGCTTCATTGTCCTCCTAGGCCTGATGGGATCTGCACTTGAGGAATTCGTCGGACCTGCTCCCGGTAAGCTCGACGGTTGTTTCTCCAGATCGAGCGACATCGTTCTAGAATTCTGTGTTGTGTTTTGCGATGTTCCGCTGCTGCGAGTATCCGTGCTTTCACTGATGCTCCGTTCAAACCACACTACAATAAAACATGTAAACTGTGCTTTTAAGAGGTAAACCATATTCCATCCTTTGTATACTAATAATCTAAATCGAATATATAATAAAAAAGCAATTAAAAAAAGGATATATAATTTCCAAATTTGTATTTTTTATTAGTATTCTCTTCAACATTTACCTTGTCCACTGGTGCTGATATCGCTGTTGTAACTACTCTCCTCCAATGAATCCGAACTGACCACGAGATACGATTGCGTAGGCACAACAAATGCAATTTCCGAACTTACGTCTGCCCAATATAGCACGTGAGTGTCACCATTGTAAAGTGCTCCACCGTGATTGCTGTGAGCTGGCTGTGGCACGTTCACTTGCGCTGTTACTCTCCATGAAGTCGATACATGACCCGTCCAACCTGCGTGAGCGGATATGGAAACGGGCCAACCGAGAGAGCTTAAGAATTCCAAGAAGTTTGGCGACACATTCTCGTCATGCAGCTGTGAACACAAGATATATAACATAATGTTGTATCATTTTTTGAAAAAAATTTACAACACAGGATAAATAATGATGATAGCATATATTTTAAAATTCTAAACCATGATAAATTAAAAGAAAAAACCAATATCTTACCACGTTTGATAATATTTCGGAGGCAGATTTTTGACCTGCTTTTACATAAAAGATATGAACAGTGTCGCATGTTCGCGGACTAATATTGTCCAAAGTCTCCAACTCCGTACAGAATCCAGGGATAGTTGGATCTAGTGCGATTAGCCCGCTATTTCTGGATTCATCATTCTCCTTAGGCTCCATATTTAAGAAACCAAAATGGCTCAAGAATAAACGAGCCGTTTGGAATTCATGACAAATCTGGGGTGGTACACATTCGTCGGTTTTGTCTTCTGCAGTTTTTATATTACCATTGTCGTGTTTCGACTCGAGTGTTATCTGACGTTCTAAGAGCTGCGCAAGGATTTGATGTTCATCTCTCACCGCGTCATTATCACTCATAACTGCCTCGAGACTTGGTATCGATTCATCCCTGTCATGAAGATTAAATATCGCTTGGATTAGAATGCTGTAAAACGCGATTCCAAGTTTTAGATGTATTAGGATATTCAATTTAAATAATTTCATGAGCATTTCGTACATCATATAATCAGAATTTTATCATTTGTATTTCAATAATTTTACATTTCAGTGTTTCAGTAATAATTTTAATTTTGATTTTATTTTAATTATTCAAATCTAAATAGCTTTAAGTTAATATATAGCTTTAAGTTAATTTATAGCTTTAAGTTAAATTAAGTTTTTGTATTAAGATCTGTAGGCATTCACTTACACTTTACAGTGAGGAATACGATCAACATTATCTGGGAAGAATCTTGGTTTATAATCCATTCGCGGTGCAGCTTCAGCCAATGGTAGGGGCCGTCCGGGATTGCTGTTTATACTTCTGATGCTGGATCGATGACGTGGTAAATGACGGAGCTGCATCGTCCACGCGTGTCTACCGAATGGCCCGCGGATTAAAACCGTCACGGTCGGCTGAGGATCCTGATCATTTCCCAATGGTTCCTCTAACAGCGCTAACACAATCGCGTTTTCGGACACGAAGTAACGAAATCTCTCGACGGCCGCTTGTCGTGCCACACGTCCGCCAGTCCAGCTATTGCAGTGTCGAAGCAGAGATACCTCATCTAATAATGACGAGAGCGATTGTGCTCCGCAAGCGCTTGGAAAATAGCCAACCTACGAAGAGAAAAACAATTATAAATTCGACAAATTAAGAAAAAGTAACTTCTACGATCCTTTTGATTGAAGATTGAAAATTCTTAAGAACCGAAATTTTAGATAAGAAAACTTTAATATAAATCTCTAGAGATCCAAATAATTTTAAAAATCTTGGATTGCTGTACACTCTTGTTTATATATATATATATATATATATTTTTTTTTTGTTTCGGAGAAACAAACCTGCTCCAACAGAATAGTAAGAAGAGCATCGGCGGCGTCTCTTACGCGCATAGAAGCGGGTTTTAACTCTTTTTCGTCTTTCATTTTGATGGGTTCTCCTGGCTTTCCGACGCTCTTAGTGCCGGACACTCCGAGCTCGACGACTTCTAATACTGTAGTCAAGCAGTCTTTATCCTTCAATAAAAAAAAAAAAGAAATCAATGCATATTTAGAATTTCAATTAAAATTATACAATTTTGTAAATCAACTTTAAAAATTTATCAACTTGTAACAATTGCGGATGAGCAGTCAGCCAAGTTGTCAGGCAACTGAATGCCGCAACAATAGACGAATGAAGGTCCTTGGAGTGCGCCGGAGGTGGTCGCCAACATTGATACGAAATGTAATCGCATAACCATTTTACCGCTCTCTTGCATTCTAGAGCATCTGTAACATACGTAACATTATTGAGCGCTTCTTCCACGAACGTTCAACGTTAAAACTGACAATTTCTGTCTGACAGCAATATCGAACCTGTAAGTCTCCTTGCTGCATGCAGAATACAGCAGAAATTTTGAAATAAAAATGCAGATAAGTATATATTTCTTACATATTTTTTATATATATATATATATTTTATATATATTTATATATATATATACCTATATATATATATATATAGAGCAAAATTTAAATCTTAATACGTTGAAGTTATATTGAAGTTATATTACTACCTGTTTCGCGAATGCGTGTACGTGCTAATCCCGACAGCATCTCGAGTGCTGCTAGAGAAATATTCAAGTCGGTCTTCCACGATGAAATCAAACGGTGACATACCAAGTATGTTGCTCGCACAAAAAGAGCGTGGGCAGAATCTACAAAAATGTTCTCTCATTTAATCCTTGATCTATAAGAAATAATATTATCGACCTGTGTTTTATATAAATAAATACATATGTAATAAAATTGATATATAACAAATGCTAAGTGCGTATATACATGTGTGTGTGCGTGCGTGTGTGTGCGTGTGCGTGTGTGTGTGTGTGTGTGTGTGGGTGTGTGTGTGTGTGTGTGTGTGTGTGTGTGTGTGTGTGTGTGTGTGTGTGTGTGTGTGTGTGTGTGTGTGTGTGTGTGTGTGTGTGTGTGTGTG